>Ga0155577_108_pt1 | contig 173942 bp, 177 predicted proteins | sample RifCSPhighO2_12_FD_107234 | JGI IMG/M metagenome (GOLD analysis project Ga0155577, IMG submission 107234) | candidate division TM6 bacterium RIFCSPHIGHO2_12_FULL_36_22
CTTTTGTGCTCTTCGCTCGATAATTATTCGATATGAAGGATAAGCTGTCATTTTTTTAAGATTTTTTTGTTTGCTTCATCAAAATCTATAAATTCACCCTCTTCCAAAGCACGCTCTGCTTGCTCTCCAAAATATGAATCTTCTAAATTTTCCACCATTTTTTCATAGGTTGAAAGGTCCAAAACAACTTCTACCTTTTTACCTGTACTATCTACAATGTAGCGAGGTTCCATATACATGGTATTTTTTTTCATAGTTTCTACCTATATAAAATTAATATTGTAGATAGTTTACTATACTTTTATAAGCTAAACAAGAATATGCAAGTTGAAAGAGTAATGGCGGCCCCTAGTTGACACGTTCAGGAACAAGAAGCTTGAACTGGCCTCTCGTTTAGGCCGTACTCAATAGATACTTATTTGACTATACACACTTAAACATATCTGTAGAATTATACAGGTAATACATCTAAAGCGCATAGGAGACAATAATGGAAAAAACACCTTTATCCTTATACCTTCTCTTTTTATTTATTATATCACCCTTAAGACCATCTGCCCGTGAATCCTTTGTAGTGCTTGATTCTATTACGGATGCTATTTTAATAAGCATTGGTGATATCAGCACACAACTTTCACCTTGCTCAACCTTTAAAATAGCATTAAGTCTCATGGGTTATGATACAAATATCCTTACTAATGAACAAACACCACAATGGGACTTTCATGATGGCTATACCGATCTTCTTCCCATCTGGAAAGCCAGCCAAACACCCTCTTCTTGGATAAAAAACTCATGTGTTTGGTATTCACAATTACTCACACCTTTAATTGGTAAAACACGAATAAGTGATTATTTGGCTAAGTTTGATTATGGCAATCAAGATTTTTCTGGAGACCCCGGCAAAAACAATGGCCTTTCCAATGCATGGCTAAGCTCTTCTCTTAAAATATCCCCACTTCAACAAGTTCAATTTTTGAAAAAAATAATACGGTCTTCGCTCCCTGTTTCTCAAAATGCTCTTGATATGACAAAAAATATTATTTTGATTGAAACACTTCCTAATGGTTGGAAACTATTTGGTAAAACAGGTGCCACAAGTACGACATTAGAAAAAGATCGTCAATTGGGCTGGTTTATAGGATGGGTTGAAAAAAATGAATTGTCTTATCCGTTTGCCCTTGTAATACAAGATGCCACGATTATCCCCTCCAAACGGATCACCCGTGCAAATCAGCTACTTCATGAGCATTTATTGAAAAAATGCCTTCACTGATAAACAAATAAGCTTATTTACTGGCGGCCCCTAGTTGACACGTTCAGGAACAAAAAAATTGAACTTAGTAACTTTTGCCATTAAGAATGTGTAGCTATTAGATTGCACATTTTTACAAAGTCCCACTCATTAATCTGGTATCATGTCAGATTTACCGTATAATGATAAACATAAGTATTTACACATGAACAATTGCACCAATGCTACATTTGTATTCAGTATAGAAAATCGCCTTAGCATTATTAATTGAGGTGCCAAAATCAATGGCTTATACTTTAATTATCGGGAAACCCGGTCCCCAACCATTGCATCCTCATGATCAATACGATGAAATGTAGCATCTTGAAGATTAAGTCGCTGTTTATAAACGGAAATAATATTATCTTTCTTATTCATTATCTCAAATATTTTAAATTACTTATTATTCTATCTTTAATCTTATTTAATTCATCAATCTTTTGCTCTTTTATATGTTCTAGATATCTAGAAAATTCAGTTGCCATATAATAGATATAAATTTTTTTGATATTAAGGGCTACATTCGCTATAGTTGCGTAATTTTTTGCGATCGATTCATTAAGATCAGGTATGCTCATATAATTGAGACGTAAATCAATATACAAAGCATCAAGAGCTGCGTCTGTAAAATCAATAACACCACTTAATAGCCCAGCTCGTGCGTCGATAATTATATTTCTAAGAATCATATCATTATGAACTAACGTAACCTTATCTTCTTTTCTTAAATAACTATAGGTTTTGATGAATGTTTGAAAGATTTTTTTAAGTTCAGCGTCCTCAATCAAGAATGCTTGCTGAATTAATTTTTCTGATGGCCAAGGCCAATTATTCTTAGTTAGACCTATTGTTTTAGCATCATCTATACTTAATGAATTATGCAATTCATATAAAAAGAAGGCAATATCATAAGCAAGTTTATCTTTTTGTTTCTTACTCAATCCCTCATAAATTTCATTTGTTAACTCTACTCCAGGTATTTTTTTATAAATGAGAAAGCCAGACTCATAATACTCAACGATTGGTATTTTAGTTTTTAATTTACTATGTAATGATTTTAATAAATTTGCTTCAATTTCTAAGCCAGATGATTCAATATTTTTGGAAATTTTACAAATCCATAAATCATTAATATCAAGAATGTAATGTTCCGCTCCTTGATTTTCACTAACACTTTTGATCTCTTCTGTAGGAAAAAGTTTTTTAAAAAGTTCGAGCTTATCTTTTGGTCCTAAAATCATAAATTCTCTATTGTTTCTGCAAACTTAATAAAATAATTAAAAAAATCTTCACTACCATTTTCTTCGGTCCAACAAGCACTCAACACTACTTGCACAAAAGCCCAATCAACTAATCGTTGTTTATCAAAACCAAAAATTTTACTGAACTTATCTATTCTGTTTTCAATGATTACTTTTACATTCGATTGCTGAAGTAAATTCGGAATAGGATTCATTATAAATCTTCCAACCTCATATTCTAATGGACCTATGACCCCTTTGGGGTCAATCGCGATCCATGTATTACCATCCTTTAGAATATTTTCGTGATGTAAATCTCCATGTAACAAATACAATTTTTGTTTTAAAATCAATAATTTTTTAGACAACTGTTGAGCTTTTTTTAATATATCAGAAGGAATTTTTTTGCTCTTAAAATTATGTAATAAGTCTAACCATTGATTAACTGTTTTAAAGTTAATTGCCTGAGTTAATAAATCTTTTGTGTGTAATTTTTTTATAAGATCAGCAGCAATTTCAAGAGCTTTATCATCATCTTGAGGGAATAACGTTTTAAGAGAAGTCCCTGGTTTTACATATTCTAATAAAAGACATTTTAAAGTTGGATCATACTCCATCAACTTAACGCACCCATTGCCATCGAAAAACATTAATGCTTCGGGCTCATGAGTATTTACCAATAAAATCTTGAGCACAACATCGTTTTTATATATTTCACTATATGCTTGTACAACATAATTATTAGTCGAGCCAGATAAAAATGGTCTTAAATTCTTTAGGCTCCATTGGTGAGAAATAGCATTAATCGTATTCTGAATTGATAATGGAATATTCATGTTTCACTTATAATTTCTTCAATAATATTTTTTTGTTTTAAAGCTTCTAAGTTTGTTTTATTTTTTAAAGGAACAAGAGTAATTAGCGCTTTCCACAAAGCCCAGCCGCGTGCTCGTGCCCAAGTCTCACTATCCAAATCAACACATGTTTTGAAAGCTTTTCGGCTTTCATTTTTCAAAAAAGTCCAAGCTATAACTAAATCGCATGCAGGATCTCCGATGCCCATTCCGCCAAAATCAATCACTGCAGTCAATTGATTATCTTTTATCAAAATATTTCCAGCACTCAAATCACCATGAATCCACACTGGACTTTTATCCCACCGAGAACTTAATGCTTTTTTCCAAACAGATTTTGCCGCTTCAACATTAATAAAATCTTGTAATTGAGAAAGAGCTGATCGAGTTTCAGAATCATAAACTTGAAGAGAACCGCCACGATAAAAATTATGTGGCCCAGCCAATGGACCATCCGTTGGATCGATCTTGTGTAATTCATTCAAAAACTGAGCAAGTTGTAATGCTATATGTTTCAAATGGGATTCATCAATAGTTAAAATGTTTGCATTCTTTCCTTCAATCCATCGATATATTGACCAATTAAAATGATAATTTTTTGAAGGCTGCCCCATAGCAAGAGGCTTAGGAATACGAAACGACAAATGTGGTGCTAATATTGGAAGCCATTTTTGTTCTATTTGAACTTTTGCTGCATAGCATTGAGCGCTTGGTAATCTTATGGACATTTCTGTACCTAAGTAAAAGGTTCGGTTATCCCATCCACTGACTTCAACTGGTTTAATCGGCAAATGCGCCCACTGTGGAAATTGCTCTGTAATAAGATTTTTGACTAGGGATAAAGTAATTTCTAATGTCATAGTTTTTTTAAGTAGCTATCAAAAAAAGAAATAACTTTTCCATTTATTTCTTTTCTGACTTTATTATAATTTTCTTTTGAAATTCCGAGAACTTTTTTTAAATTTTTTTGTAGTATTCTATCATTAAATAAATCATGGCCAGCTCCTTGAATTGTAACTTGCTCATAATCTGGTCTTTGATTGTTTTTTAGTAATTCACTCATTCCAGGTTGATCCATTCCTTCGCTCAACATAAATAAAAATGGTGTATTAAAATATTTTGATGAATTATATGTTTTAGTCCATCCATCCATATTGATTCCAGCTTTGCAAAGCTTGTTTTTTTGGCAGAAATCTAATGCTACTGCACCACCATGCGAATGACCCAGAATACCAATTTTTTCAATATCTAATTTTTGATAAAAAATTGATTGTTTATCTTCATTTAATTTCTTTAACCTTTTCAAGGTTACTTCAATATAATTACTCCATCTTTCATGTGCTTCATCTCTATATTTATAAATTTCTTCGCGATTATTTTCTTTAACTGCTTTTGCCAATGTAGGATTGAGCTCAATAAGCACATCATTTGGAAATACAGAAACTAAAATATCAAATGGTGGTTCAATTGCAGCAATTACATATCCATGACTTGCTAATTCTTCTAAATATAAATTATGCAGATCTTCACTTCCAATTCCAGGAAGATAGATTATTATTGGATAATTATTTTCATGATTTGCAATTGGTACATTGGGTTGAGCATAACTATAGATATTATCTAATAAGCAATTCCAGACAAAAGAAGGTATCATGAATTGCTTAGGCAGAATCTTTTTTAAAGCTTCAATTTTTTCTGATTGATATGGAAATTTTTTTGTTTTATCAAAATCACTTGGATAAAAAATTTGAACATTAAATTCATTTCTTTCTTTTTGTTCATACTTAAGATTTGGATCTATCCAATGTTCATTAATGATGCCAACTGAATAATTACCTGTTGGCATTGGGAATTCATTAAAAAGCGGACAAAAGCTTTTAAATAAAATAAAAGCTGTAACTAGACCGATTACAAAAATTGAAAGAATTATTTTGAAAAGTCTATTCATAATAATGGATATTCTTTAGTACAAGTTCGCAGTTCCAAATCAAATATACATAATGTTTTAAAACTTTTTGATTTTCTGTACAATTATAAACATACGCCAAGCAAGTGTGTATACCGTTGAAGTATTTTATCGAAGCATTTATGAGACTTTTTCCTATTCCCATTTTTCTATATTTCTTCTGAATAAACATAAGATCCAATAACATAGCAATTTCCTCTACTTTACTTGAACGCAACATTCCTACAGTAGCCTTAGTTTCGGTATCTGATGCAATCAGTACAGAATTGGATTCTTCGAAATTAATAGCTTTAGTCAAAGCATCAATCTCATACTTCACCGCTAGCTCTAGGTAAACATCAGGCTCTTTGCCTATTGCCAGATGGGAATATGCATTAACATAGATGGACTTAAAATATTCATAACATACTTCTCGATATAATTCGGCCAATGAAGAAACATCATTTGCTGATGCTTTTCTAATATCAATGGAACTATACAAAGTACCATAATACAGAAGACTTATCACTAGTAATTGTAATAATATATTCTTTTGCATTCTTCTCTTTTATACAAAGTGGTAGCTCTATAAATATTATGGATAATCTACTTTTAAAATCAATAAGCGAACTTTGAACTGCTAGCTGATTGGAGACAGCAAATATTCCATAAACGATAACCATTGACTATCATGGGCAAACATAGTCTCTTTATAAGAACTATCAATATGATGGAATGGCATGTAAACAGAAATACCATGTGCACGCTGCATCAGTTTACCTGTAGCATTCGCCACAACGGCAACTTCAATAGCTTTTTTGCCATCATTCAACTTGTTGTTCAGGTTTGTTGATAAAAGACCATCACTATCCAAGTTTTTTCCTATTTCCTCATAGAGGGTCCATAGATCTGTATATAACGGATTGATACAAAATTTAGTACAGTTTGATCGAGCATCGTATACTATCTTTTTGAGCTTTTCTTTAGAGATCTCTTTTTGAAGTTCTACCACGATTTCATCGAGAGATTGTTTTACTTCTTCCATATGACTGAGATCTAATGCAGCTTTAGTATACACACCCTTTTGTGCCTTTTTAATGTGGTAGCTGTTATATTCATCGGTAATGATCTGACATACCTGTTTTGGTGAATATATATCACTGCTCATAGTTTCAAATATAGCCTTATACGGCCAACCATCAAGCTCTTCGCAGTTTTGCGCCCCGACCAAATGTTCTACATAATCTCTCAATTGCCAACCAATCTCAAGCATTGACATTCCACAGGTATCAGTTCCCAGAATATCCAACTTCTTCCCTCCAAGAATGGTATATATCTTAGCAAATGCCGCTACCATCTGATCATTGGTCATATAGTACTGTGCTGCATTATTAAAAAGAATCCCCTTATGTCGCAATTTCACATGTTCAGAAGATTGCGGATGAACAAACCTAAGGCGTCGTCCTATAGGCTCATCTGCTTCTGCTAGCCAATCCATTTTCCCCTCATCATTTTCTTGCCATTGAGGATCCAAAATACCAAAACCATGATCCCATAAAATAACTCCATTGTGGTGTGCTTTACATTGACTGAATGCCCATTGGGCACTATCTGCCAAATCCTGTACCATATCGAATGCCATATCAACGTATGAATCAAATACTAACTTGTTTGGCTCTACACGATAACGATGAGCCACCTTTTTCTCCATCTCTGCATGTAGTTGAACAAAGATTTGTACATTATCATTTTGCACCCCGCGTATAATTTCAGTAATGTTTTTAAAACAAGGGCCTTCTAGATCCTGCATACCATCCATATATAATAAAATACACCAATCTGCATGCTGATGTGCCTTAACTCCTGCGACTAATAGTAACAATAATATAAATTTCTTAAACATAGCACCCTCTTTTTTTAACCATGATATTAGCTTTGTCTTTTACAATTTTATCACTATACATTTCTGTTAAACTTACCTAAATCTATCCTGAGTATCTATACATTAATGGGCATTTCTATAAACTTCAAGAAAACATATTTAAAGTTTCATTTTTTCTATAGATTAAAACCCATTTATCAAAGGATGAAAAACGAATTATGCATAATGTTGTTGTTGGTGGATTGTATCGTCACTATAAAGGTAAACTATATAAAGTTATAAATATTGCGCGTCATAGTGAAACATTAGAATTTATGGTTATATACCAAGCCCTATATAATTCAACATTTGGTAACAATACCATATGGACTAGACCACTAACAATGTTTGTAGAAGAAATAGATTTACAAACACATCAACAACGATTTGAACTTATCTCAAAACCATCTAATCTATTGAGAAAATAATGATTACTAAATTAACTCATATCACTATCCTGGTTGATAATATTGATAATGCTCTCGATTTTTATATTGGCAAGTTTGAATTTAAACTTAAAGACGATGTTACAATGCCTGATGGCTTTCGCTGGGTTACAGTATCCCCAGCCGAACAACCTGAAATAGAGTTTGCATTGTTACCTGCCAGTGAGCAAGATAAGGACCGTGTTGGCAATCAAGTTGGGTCTTCCAGTATCGGTGTTTTAGAAACCAAAGATTGTATAGCAACCTATCAAACACTCAAAGCCAAAGGCGTCAAATTTGAAGGTGAGCCTAAAGCTGAACCTTGGGGAACCGGCGTTGTAATGCTCGATTTATATGACAATAAATTCTACCTTAATCAACCAACTTGATAATTAGTGTTGATGCTCAAATGCAAATTATTTATCAATGATTCCTATTCCAAACAAAGCATCGTATTTTTGATACCAAACTTGCAATTTCTTATTAACCATCTACAATCTTTTGTAATATGATAATTCAATTATATCTCAAAGGAAATACATGACATTTGCTACTGTTTCTCTATTTCAGACATTACTAATCCTTATTGATACATGGTTTTCTTTTATTGATTGTGCATAATCTATTACAAGTTTTTCAATCTCCTATATTCAATTAGACTCAATATTTAATTTAAGAGTTCATATTATGGTTAAGTTAACATTTAAGAAATCATCTCAATTACATTTTTATTCTCAACTACGTCCCATTTAAAAAGACTAACAACGTTCCCAATAGCACAACTAATAATGAAGCCGTCTTATCGTTTGAAATGCGACAACAATTTGTCTGCTTGGTTGAGCTATTGATAACCATCGATAAGCGTACATCCAAAAAGCATAAACGTGCTTCAAGAACATCAAAAAAGAAGCCAAAAATTAACATAGATCATATGAGCCTGTTCAAGTACAGGCTCATATTGTTTTTATTGGTAGCTACATTATCCTTAATATTAGGCAAGTATAATGCAAAGGTAATACTTCAATGATCGATACCATCGTTCTGATATTAAGCCCGAACATGTACCAAATAACTACGCCTGACAAGTTTACACCATCTGCTCGATGGGTTCTAAATAAAACTTACAGCCATGGTATTCAATCAAAACAAAATCCTACCAAAAAAGAATTGATTCAGGGTATCTACAAACCTCGTCTTACCCTCTCTCAACAAGTAAGCCCACTAGGACATACTGAAGCCATGCTCAAAATTGAACTCTCTTTACCTAAGCTTGTTTTTGGTAATAATTTTGAAGAACTTCATTACAAGGATTTTGAACAAGTCAATCATAAACTTGTCATTACTTTAGAAACAATGGGAGTAATCGTTTCTCCTACTGATCTAGCCGTATCACCCATATCTGCAATTCACTACTCGAAAAACATCCCTTTAGTTGATGGTTCAATTCCATATCACTACATCAACAAAATCAAAGAAACAAATGTGCAACAGTCTCTCGATGTCAATCAAACGGATTATCGCAATGAGGGACATAGTTTCAAGTGGCACTGTAACTCCTACGAAATTATCTTCTATGATAAAATTAGAGATCTTGAAAAGGCCAAGATAAGCAGTAAGCGCTCCCTAGAAAAAGACGGAACCTTACAACTAAAATTGATTGATCTTTTTAAAAAGAGAAAGCGCTTTGAAGTTTTACGAATGGAAGTACGATTAAACAAGCGACAAAAACTCAAACAGCTATTTCAAAAATTGGATATCAAAGCTGAGCTCACTTTCAAAAAACTTTTCAAACCAGCTATCGCCAAGAAAGTTTTATTACATTATTTAAATGAGCTTGAAAGCAAGCGTCCTGCATTACTTGACTATAAGGTGGCTAATGACAAAACGTTGCTCGTTGCCTTAATTGTTAACAATCCCAATTTAAGCCCAAGACGGCTTTTAACCCTATACGGTTTAAGAAAAGCTTTAGAAACAACAACAGCACGAGAGCTCAGAGTCATGCTCAACAATAAACCAATACCATCCAAGCTACTTGCGGATGCCAATCAACTCAACCTACCTGAATTACATCGCCCTTTTAAGGCTATACGACTCCAATTGATAAAGTTTAAGCCATTGAAATTGCTATAGATCCTAATGCCGAGAATCTTGACAGATACAGCATTGAATTGTTAGCTTAAGGTTAATTAAATAATTATATTAGGATTGAAAATTATGAACATTAAATGGTTCGCCCTTATCAGCATATTAGTCTTTCTTCCAGCCTGTCTAAATAATACCAATCAAACTAGTTCTTTGCCTAAATCTTCATTCTTTATTCAAGCACCATTGGAGCTTGATATTGTTAAAGAGTTACATACATCTATGAAACGGGCTGTCGATACAATTCTTCAAGAAGAGATAGGTGCAACCGAACTCATTGTAAGCCCACAAGAAAAGTATGCTATTTTCTTTACTAAACGACGCCAGGCTATTACAACATATTATGTTTATGATATACACCCCAATGGTGAACCTCTCTTGTTTACTGCTTTAGATAACATCAAGGCATCTGCTCCACAAGATGTAACTCTCGGATCACATATCACCTTTTTTGGAGATACCAATAGAAAAATGATTGATCTTGTAATGTTCATTGATGATCCTAAAAAAGAATTATTACAACTTAACAAAGATGTTAAGCAGGCTGCTCATAAAGCCAACCAAGAATATAAGAAAACTCACAAAGTTGATTTGTATGATTTTACAAAAAGTGAACATTTCCCTTATCTACCACATCTTTCCTTAGGTCATTTACGAACCAAAGAAATAAGGGAGCTTGTAAAAGATAAATCTAAAGCTGACGAAACGATTGAAAGCATAAAACAACGTATTATACAAGCCATATCACAAGAAGTATCAAAAATAGTCAAACCTAATAATAAAAAAATTTCTATTACAAGCTTGGCTGTCTATGATGCCTCAAAAAGAAAATATATCAGAACGATCAATCTATCTCTTCCCTAAAAAAATTCTATTAAATTAATCAATCTTACTCATGGCAATCTATACTGTTTTTGGTACAATAGTTAAAATGATCATTAACATTCTGGAGTATAATGAAAGCCATTCTTATTGCCCGTGTCAGTACAGAAGAACAAAAAGAAGCCGGTAATTCTCTCCCTGCACAAATCGCTCGTCTAGAAGCATACTGCAGAAACAAGGGATTTCCAATAATGGAAACCTGCAGCTTTGATGAAAGTGCCTATTCTAATGACCGCACAGAGTTTGATCGCATTATCGATTTCATTTTAAAACAACAAGAAACAATTGCTATTTGCTGTGACAAGGTAGATAGAATAACAAGAAACATTTTTGATACACGTATCTCCACCCTTTATGAAAAAGCTTTAAATGGTAAACTTGAGCTACATTTTGTATCAGATGGACAGGTAATTAATAGCAAAATTTCTGCTGTTGAAAAGTTTCAGTTCAGCATCAACCTAGGATTGGCAAAGTACTACTCTGATGCTATCAGCGATAACGTCAAACGTGCACAGGAACAAAAACTAAGGAAAGGTGAATGGTTAGCTAAAGCACCATTTGGTTATAAAAACATCAAAAAGGATGATGGTACTACCGATATAATTGTTGAAGAATACGAAGCTCAGATTATTAAAAAGACATTTGAACTCTATGCAACTGGAGCATTCTCCATAGATTTACTTCTAAAAAAACTTAAATCTGAACATGGAGTTCCATGGCCAAGGGGATCGCTTGGAAAGCTTCTTAACAATCCCTTTTATCATGGGATTATGATTGTAAAAGGTAAGAAATATCCCCATCGCTATCCACCTTTAATTTCATTAGCACTTTTTGATAAAGTCCAGGAAGTTAAAAGTAAGTTCAATAAAAAATCTTTTAAGTTTGCTGGTTTACCCTATATGTATAGAGGCTTAATTCGCTGTGGACATTGTGATCTATCCATTACTCCTGAAAAGCATAAAGGATATATCTACTACCACTGTACTCAGTACAAAGGTAAGCATAATGCCAAATGGCTCCGAGAAGAAGCCATTACCAAACAGCTTGGGTCCGTATTCAAAAAGATGACAATTCCTGAAGAGATAGTAGAGGAAATTGTAAAAAATCTTAATACTCTTCAACAGGATAAAGTCGACTTCTATAAACTGGATATGGATAAGTTCACGAAAGAACAGAAATCCTTGAGTAAGATGCTGGACAATTTATACCTGGATAAACTCAAAGGGAGTATTACTGAGAGCGAGTACGACAAATTCTACCAGTCACTACATGATCAGCTCATCTGTATCAATAGTCGTATTGAACAGTTAGAAGAATCTGATGACAACTACTTTACTACCGCTAAGTACGTACTTTCCCTGGCCAACAAGGCTCATGAATTATTCGAAAATTCTGAAGTTGAAGAAAAAAGGCAGTTAATCAACCTATTACTATCGAACGTAAGGGTAGAAGACGAATACGTGCTCTACGACGTACAAAAACCCTTTGATATGATAATAAATTGTTCTGATAGTCAACTATGGCGGGGCTGACGAGGCTCGAACTCGCGACCTCTCGCGTGACAGGCGAACGCTCTAACCAACTGAGCTACAGCCCCCTATAATAAATGGCTCCTCGGGCAGGACTCGAACCTGCGACCTAACGATTAACAGTCGTGTGCTCTACCAACTGAGCTACCGAGGAATAATGTCATTTTTAGTATGGCAGATTGCACTGAAACTGCAATACTCGACCCTGATAATAACCAAGTAAATGGTGGGCGATACAGGATTCGAACCTGTGACCCCCAGTTTGTAAGACTGGTGCTCTAGCCAACTGAGCTAATCGCCCCTTACCAATCGAAGCTTTTAAACCATATATAGAAAAGTTTAAGGACAAATTATCCGAAAGTCAAAGGACTTTTTGATTCTACTCTTCTTTTTTAACAATTTTTGGAATAGTTACAATAATAGTATGAACTTGTTCTTCTGTCGAAAATTGCGTATACCGCGCTTCTAATGCCAAAAATTTCGATTGTATTCTTTCTATCTCTATAGTGCTTGTTGCAAGTGTACGCAAGGCACACAACTCAGTCATTTGCTTATAAATCGTTTCAGATGACTCTTGTCGCTCTTGCTCTGAAAGAAATATCTTTTTATGAGATTGCTCCTCTAAAGAACAATCATCGCCTCCATGCTTCCTCTTTCTATCCATAGCATTAAGAGAAACAACCGAACCTACAGCTATTAACAACAATGCATGTTTGAAAATATTCATTTGTACCTTTAACTAATTTGTGATATATATAGAATAGTTGAAATAAAGTTACCATGATTTGCCGGGAAAAACAAATGCCAAAAATAAGTACTATTCTCTCCACTATTATTGCCATCCTTTTTTTCATCAGCGTTACACCAAGCTTGGTTAGAAACATAAAAACTAACTACGAACTCGCTTCCAAACCAAAGTCTAAGGTAGCACGCATCTACATCAAAAATGCTATTAGCGAATGTCAAACCTATCAACAACAACTAGAAAAATCTTTTAAAGATGATTCGATCAAAGCCATCTTACTCGAAATAGACAGCCCAGGTGGCACTGTAGGACACTCTCAGGCAATCTTTTTGGAAATACTAGCATTGAAAAAGCTATATAAAAAACCTATCATATCTGTCGTTGAAAATGTCTGCGCTTCTGGGGCATACTATATTGCATGCGCAACAGATTACATCATTGCTCCACCGGGTGCTCTCATCGGTAGTATTGGATCTTATATTGCAATGTTTAAATGTAAAGAGCTCATGGAATATTTAAAAATACAACACAAAGTAAGACAATCTGGTCGATTTAAGACAGTGCTCAATCCTTACGGTGGCGATGAAACAGCAGAACAAGATGCACTCATTCAACATCTCAGCGATGACGTATATGATCAATTTGTACAAGACGTTGCTCAATGTCGCGGCATCATTGCTAAAAAACATCATGAATGGGCAGATGGTAAAATATTTACTGCACGTGATGCACTTCGCCTTGGTCTCATCAATAAAACTGGTTACATATCTGAAGCTAAAGAAAAACTTAAAGATTTAGCTAACATTGAAGATGAAATCGAATGGATTAAGCCTAAAAAACCAAACATGTTCCAAAAAATGCTTGGTGTTGAAAATGAAACACATTCATTTATCAATGGCTTTTTGGAGCAAGTATGGTCGTTTTTTCAAGCTAAATCGGTAGGCATAGAAGCTAACCTATAAGATTACTTTTGCAAAAGGATACAGTAATCAACTTGCGAAATATCGATAAGTGGTTGGACGGTAATATCATAGTTGACACCATTTTGCTTTACATTTTGCACTGTTCCAAGTCCTAGACCGGCGGGATAGATGACTCCCTGCCCACTTGAAATGATATTATCGCCCTCTCGAACCTTTTGCAAATGACTTACATATTTAAACTCTGCTGGGTCTTGGTGTGCACCGCTATAGATACCTGTTGCTCTAGTTTTAAAACAGTATCCTGCAACAGTACAACTCTTATCTGTTAAAAGAAGCACTTTGCTGTATGTTGAAAAAACCTGAGTTACTCTTCCAAGTAAACAGTTTTTATAAACCGCAACCATATCTTCTTTTACTCCATCACGTTCCCCAGCACCAATAAGACAACTATGCTCATGTGGAGAAAAATTCTTAACAATTACTTGAACTATATTCCCACTTTGTGGATAGCAACGATCACGAAATGTTTGTAATTCTTTAATGTCCTTGCTTAAAGTAAGCGCAGCTTGAAGTTCGATATTCTCAGCCTGCAAATTTTGACACGAGAGCAATAATTTTTCTTTTTCTTGAATGAGATCAGTCAATTCTCGTTTACTTTCTTTCCAGAGGCCATAGCGTTGCTGTATTGGATATATACATTTGTTGTGCATCACTAAAAATGGATGCAAACATGTTGCAGCTATCCGATCTATAAAATTAACATTGAATTGAAAAATTCTATAAACAAAAACACTACTCAATAAAAGTATTATAAAAATTATAAATTTGCTTCCTGCTCTCATATGCCTACAACATTAATTGTTTGATACTCTCTTGTACCAGAGTATGCGACTCCATTGTCATCAACTCTTTTCTAATCATACTGGCTTCTTCAAAATCATGTATATAAAATGGGATATGCTTTCTAAAACAATACAGACCTTGATCACCATAATGCTCCATTAAGAATTCTAGATGTTGCTGCGCACATGCAAGAATTTCTTTCTGTGAAATGATAAATGTTTCACCTATGGCCTCCATCTGCAACTGTTTAAGCTTCCATGGTTGACCTTGCATGCCACGACCGACAAGAAAACCATCGACCCCAGTACGCTCATACACCTTTTTTGCATCATCGATTGTATTGATACCCCCGGAAATAATAACTGGTATAGAAACTGCTTGTTTCACTTGAGCAACTAAATCATAATCAGGCTCACCTGAAAATTTTTCCGACTGCAATCGTGGATGGATTGCTAAAGCATCAATGCCATTATCACACAACATTTTTGCAACTTCTAAGGCATTCTTTTCTTTAAATCCCGCTCGTATCTTTGTTGTCAACGGTATTGAAAGTTTTTTACGAAACAACTTTATTATCTGTTCTAGCTTATCAATCTCTGACATCAACTCAGAACCAGCTCCGGAGTTAACAACCGCTCGAGCTGGACAACCAACATTAAGATCAACTGCATTAAACCCAGCTTCTACAATCTTTTCTAATGCTTCTTCCACAAAATCAGTAGAATTAGCTGAAACTTGAAAATTAACCGGTCTCTCTTCTTTTTTAAATTTAAGTGCTTTCTGGGCACCTACGTCATGTGCAACTGAAGCAACATGTCGCATCTCCGAATAAACAAGCGCCCGTGGTGAATATTGACGAACAAGCTGCCGGAACGGTGAATCCGTATATCCATCCAATGGTCCTGAAATAAAACGAGGTATGCTCAGGTTGCCTATTGAAAACTCTTTTTGCCAATAATTCACGTTTTTTCCTTCAAACAAAGGGATAATGATTTTTTATCAGTATATCAAAACTAGATATTTTCTATAGTGGAAAATTTTTAAAAAAGATATGACAATCGTAATGATGGACGCTTGCGCTGATCTGTTTCAGCAACAAATTCAACGTTTTTACACCAAGCATATCGCCCAGAAAGCTTGGCTTCAACCACCTTACTCGATGCTACAGCAAAAACAGTACCTACAGCTATACCGGCAACAACTTGAGAAAGATAATGTCGATTACACTGAATTGTAAGCCCTGATATAACACCACAAACCGTTCCTACAGGAATCGCCCATCGAGCACCAAGCTGTAAACCACACAAAACCGTAATGTATGCACAACCCATCGTATGTCCCGATGGAAATCCATTATACACTCGTCTATGAGGACAAAAATATTCATTGCGCGGGCGAGCTCCTGCTCGTAAAGGCTGAAGAGCTGCAATATGTTTAATTAGCTGGTTCGTTATTTGGGTAACGGTAATTCCTGACATAGCGATAGCCCCCGTCATACGTACTCTAGGGTTGCTAGAAAACTGCATTAGCCCTGAAAGACCTAAAATCGGCAACACCATGCTACCATGTGTTGTCCATTCCAAACAACGCTTAGGATAATCCAAATTTTTATGCGAACGAGAATCATAAAAGCCTCGATGTACTTCTTCATCTAACATACGAGCTGAAAGATACAATGGTGTAAATCCTGTCAATATCAACATAGTATCAAGAGAAACAGCTTCCTTAACAACAAGACCCATGTTGTATAAAAAATTTCTAACACCCTCACGTGGACTATTGCCAAATGGTTCATTATAGTAACCACAGGCAGGCAAACAATCTACTGGCTGATCTGCCAGCATTAACCAAGGTACCACTAACAGCAGCAACAAAATAAGATTTGTAACTACACCACCTTTTTTGATCATCTTTTGCCTTCAACAACTCCAAAATTTAAAAATTTTCTGGATGCTGCTTATGCCAATTAGTTACTTGCTGATATGCATGTGCCGTTTGCAACATCAAACCTTCAGAAAGATGTGGACCAATCAATTGAAATCCGATAGGTAACTTATTTTTTGTAAATCCACCTGGTATAGAAATTCCAGGATTTCCTGATAGGTTCGCAAAGCAAGTAAAATAATCTTGTAAATCCATGAGCAACTTATTTTGTTGATCATACTCACCAATCTTAAATGCACCAGTTGGTTGTGTTGGGGTGATAAGTAAATCAACTTGAGAAAACGCTTGATCCAAATCTTTACGAATCATACGTCGAACCATCTGAGCATTCTGATAAAACTCTGCTGCATGACCTGCTGATAACACAAAATTACCAACTAAAATACGATCTCTCACCTCAATACCAAATCCATCATGCCGTGTCTCACTATACATCATATCAAGCGATTGCGCTTGCTTATCACGCAAGCCATATCGCACACCATCAAATCGAGCTAGATTTGATGCCGCCTCGGCACGACTTATAATAAAGTACGCTGATGCAGCATAATCCAAAATTGGTAAACTAATCTTTTTAATAGTTACACCAAGCTTTTCAAAATCCTTAACCGCTTGCTCTATCACTTGACGCACTTCATCATCAACACCTGCTGCACCAACCATCGATTCAACCACACCAATTGTCATACCAGGCTTAATCAAACCATCCAAAGACTGCGTGTAATCCTTTTTTTGAACAGACAATGTCGATGAATCTCGCACATCCTGACCAGCTAAAATAGAAAGCACTATTGCTATATCATAAGCCGAACGAGCAAATATCCCTACCTGATCCAAAGACGATGCATATGCTGTTAATCCATATCGCGATACTAAACCGTAAGTAGGCTTAATACCAACGATTCCACAAAGCCCTGCCGGCTGCCTGACAGAACCTCCAGTTTCTGAACCAAGCGCCCAAGGAACCAAACCAGCTGCAACTGCAGCAGCTGAACCACCAGAAGAGCCACCCGGTACACGCTCAAGATCCCATGGATTTTTAGTCGGACCAAATGCAGAAGTTTCTGTAGAACTTCCCATCGCAAACTCGTCTAGATTAGCCCGACCAATCAATGGAGCACCATGCCGTTTTAAACGTGAAATAACAGTAGCATCATATGTTGCCTTAAACCCTTCCAAAATTTTGGAAGCGCATGTCATTTTTCGATCAGCTTGTAAGATATTATCTTTAATCAAACCGGGAATGCCGGAAAGTATGCCTTGATGTGCAAATTGACCATCAATTGATTCTTTATCAAAGATTTCAATTGCCGCATTTAAAATTGGATTGTATTGCTTAAATCGATCTAAGTAAAAATCGAGCAGCTCTTGTTCTGAAATTTCTTTGTTGTCTAATAGTTCCCTCAATTGGGCAATTGAAGCAAATGATAAATTTTTCATAATAGATTGTCCCTAGTTGTTCTTCAAAATCGAAGGAACCTCAAAATAATTTTCTTCTCGTTGAGGCGCTTGTGAAAGGATCGGTTCTGGATCTGTTTTAGAAACCACATCCTCACGAACAATGTTTAAATTTTTATTTGATGGCTCATAAACGTCCGCAGCAACCTCAGAAACACGTGCAGCATATTCTAATACTGATTGTAAGTGTCGTAATACATCCTCAATTTCATGCGGTTGTATTTCTATTTTTGAAATGGAGGCAATTTTCAGTACTTCTTCACGAGTAATACGCATACACAAATTCCTTAATAATCTCGCCTAAATTTTCTTATATATAAAACGCTCATAAGAGCACTACTAACATAAAACATACCATAAATAATGATAAATTTGAAAAGTATATTTTTCATTGGGATACAAGAGACAATATAGGAAAGTGGCCCAAAAATACCAAAACAGACAAAAAATCGAACCCACATCACATATTTTACATTGCCAACACCACGCATTGCACCCGCTAATATAAGCTGTAAAACGTCAAAAAAGACTAATAGACTAATTATTGGCAAAGCCTTAGATGCAAACCCTGTAAAACTCCCATTTAAGTCAAAAATACAAATAAAAAAGCTTGGATTGAATGACAAAATAAACAAAAGACCAAACACCATCAGAGATGCCAAAAAGACAATTTTTTTGATATTTGATTTAACTGAATCTGTATCTCCACGTCCAAAATCATTAGAAGCAAGTAGAGTAATAATCTGAGCAAAAGCAATCGCTGGTAAAAAACCAACCCGTTCAATATCTTTAATCACACTGTAGCTTGCAATGGCATTAGTACCCATCGGTGCAATCATCTTAGCCAACCAAACATAAGCACCCGCCATCGTTGCCTTGTCAATCATTAAAGGCCAACTTAAATTTGCAAGTCTCTTAATAGTAGCCCAATCAGCAATCGAACTAACTAATGAAATACTATATTTTCTATAGGTTTTGTCATAGAGCACGATTATCATCAAAACAAAAAACATAAATCCGTATTGAATCACCCCTGCAAGAGCAGAACCTTGAAGTCTCATTTCAGGAAAGCCAAACTTACCAAAAATAAGAACATAATCAAAAAAAACAAAAACTATCGCACCTAGAGAAAAGATATACATAGGAGTCTGAGTATTTTTAATACCACGCAAAAAAGCTGTAAAAGCAAAATATAAAAAGGTAAAAAAGATACTAATTGCTCGAAGCCGTAAAAATGGAACCCCCAGAACAACCATGCGTTCCGGAACATTTAAATAAGCATAAATCCAAGGCGCTCCAAAAAATAAAATGCTCGAAACAATTGCAGCCATAATAACTATAAGCCAAAAAGCATCAACTAACATATGACCTGCTTTTTTAAACTCTCCAAGCCCATTATACTGCCCCGCCGTAATCGTAATAATTAACGATGTTCCCTCGGCAATCTTTACCAAAAAATGCAAAAAGGTATTACTAAAACCTAGGGTAGCATATGTTGATGTAGAATTAAGGGTCGCTATAAATCGAGCATCAAGAAGATTTATCATGGAAAATAAGATAAGAGCACTAATAAATTCTGGGGCAAACAACCTTAAAATACTGGCATAACTAGCACCAATATTAACATCACAGATTCCCGCAACATAACTTGCTATGAGTCCTCGTTTCATTGTCCTCGGTCTCCTTTTTATTACTTTTGTTGGAAGAAAATCAGCTGTCGTTTTTTTGACCCAATATCAAACTCTACTTGCTTTGTAATTAACGATTTAATCAGATCACTTGTTATCCATTGATCTGAAGCCCAGTATATCAGGACTGCATTTTTGTACAAACTTGATGGTTTGAACATAAAACTCAATTCCTCAGGCCGCAAAGAAGCTCGCGCAACTACCATATCAACTGGAAAATCTGTCTTTCGAACAAATGTTTTCCAATCATGAGAATACAAGATCATTCTATCTAAAGATAATAATGATATCATATGTTCTAAAAACTTTAGTCTCTTATTAGAAACCTCAATCAAAATAATCTCTAAATGTGGATACAAAATCTTGAGTGGAATACCTGGAAATCCCCCCCCAGTCCCAACATCTGCAATACAATTAAATGCCTTCAAGTCAACATACTTAGATAAAATCAATGAATCATCAAAATGGTATACAAGAATATCATCAATAGAAGTCAATGCCGTTATATTGAACTTGGCATTCCATTCTTGCAATTCTGCAGCATACTGCTTAAACTGGTGCAGCTGATGATCTGATAAGGAGTATTTCTTCTGTAGCAGACCCCACAGTTCTGCCGTTTTTTTTGCATCCATGATTAAATTGATTTCGATCTTGAATTGAAAGCTTAACTACTATGAGTATACACGAATTAAGACATTTGTTTAGATTAAACTATTGCTTTAAGTTATTCTGATATTTTATTATTAAAAATAATAAGAGGGGATAAAATTATGAAACGTGGTATTCGACTAATAATGATGTTCGGCTTGGCCCTGGGGGTGTGTTCCAGCATTGCTATTAAAAAATCTGATCATGTTATTACATTCTTTGTAAGACCTTATCCAGAAGTTCATCCGAATAAACCCATAGGCCCATCAATGTTTCATCCTGGGCAAATATATAAAAATTTAGCCAATCAGGCCATGAATTCTGTCGGATCAACTGGTGTGTTTGCTGCATATGGTGGCTATTTAGCACATACAAATGAAAATGGCCAAATCATTTTTCCAAGAAAAACCCAAACCCCAATTTTTGACTTGTTTGTCACTAACAATATTCATCCTTACCTGATGGCTGGAACCACAAATGTCCGATATTGGACCGTCGATCAAGATACAGCAATGGCTCAATACAAAATTCAACGACAGCAAGATCCACAAACCAAACTCTATTATTGGGAAGTATCCAAAGTACCGGTATCACCCAAACGAATTATCCCATTACATTCAATTATCTTATTTGCAAAGCCAAAGAATGTTTATGTTCCACTCGGAATAACCCTTACCAACAAAAATCCTCAACTTATACTTCCAACTATTTATACTAAGCCGCAATTAGATGATGTAAAAAACGCACTTCTTGTTATGAATATGAAAATTTTCTTCCAACCATTACATCCAGAATTCAAACAAGATAAACTCTCAATTGCAGAACTTATTAAACCATAACCAAGTGAGAAAATTATGAAATTACAAGTATCTTTTGATTATATAGATATTGATAAAGCTCTTGAAATAGCAAAAAAAATTGAACCTTATGTTGATATTTTTGAAATTGGAACTCTACTCATTTATTCTCAGGGTAGTTATGCTGTAGAAAAATTTCGTAAAAGTTTCCCTAATAAAACATTATTAGCAGACTCTAAGATCGTTGATAGAGGAAAAGAAGCAACCAATGTTTTCCTTTATGCAGGAGCTGATTGGGTAACAGTTATGGCGGGTACCAATAATCAAGTTATTGCTACAGTAGCCCAGACAGCCCATAAACAAGGTAAAAAAGTTATGCTCGATCTTATTGATTCTGATTCATATGCACAATCAGCACTCGATGCGGCTAATCTTGGTGTTGATGCAATTATGTACCACATGTCTCATGACCAAGTAAATAATCAACCCTATTCTTTTATTGAGACTTGGAACTTGGTGCGTGAAAATACTAAACTTCCCATTTATATTGCCCCAAGAGCTGATCTTAGTGATGTTGAATCTACAATCAAAAAACATAATCCTGCAGGGCTTATCATTGGAAGTGCAATCTGCGAAGCTGATGATCCAGCAGCAGCTGCAGAAAAGTTTGCAAATTTAATTAAAGACAATCGTTAAATTCAGCAGAAATTACATTTTGATAGAGACAATAGAATTTATCAATTTTCTATCAGATTTAAATTGGCCTGACGCACACCAGGTGTAATGATTTCCAAAATCGGTGAATCTGATCTAGGTGAATCCGATCCAGAAAAAGAAACAAAAGACGAACAAGAACTACTTCTAGAGCTTAATCTTGAACCTGAAGAAGATGGGGGTATTGGAAACAAAGTTCGCTCCCACCACCAGCGATCATCAGATTCTTCATTTTCTTGATCGCTTATTACATCAGCTCGTTTTACATCAGCTCGTTGCCAACGAGCAAGATCTTTTTCCCAACCATTACCTTCAAACATGGTACGCTCACGATCACCAACCAAAGCACCTTTTTTGTGAAGAAATTCAGCCATTTTTTTATCCTTACAGTGCAATGAACACATTAAAGCAGATCGATCGAGAGCATCCACTAAATTAGGGTCAACATCTAATTCCAATTTAAATAATTCCATGACCATATCTAAACGTTTAAGCTCTGCTGCTTTGAATACTGGGGTTCTATTTTTCAAATCACCACGATTAACATTAGTTTGTGTAGCTAATTGTCTAAGACCTTTAAGAAATCCCCCTTCTATTCCATGGACTAATGGTGTACGACCACAACTATCTACAATTTCTAGTGATGCCCCATTAAACAGTAAATATTCCAACATTGGTCTATCTTGTTTTCCAGCTGCTATCATAAGAGCTGTCACACGACTTTCAGGATGTCGCTGATCAATATCAGTCAACCCATGGGAATTTACAATTCTTGCTAAAGGCAAACTAGTTTGTTCTGCTGCTACGACAATTGGTGGCCTATTTTCATAATTTGCATCGGCACCTCTATCCAACAACTTTTTAACTTCAGTTTCTCTTTGTCTACTATTCTTTTGCATTGCAGCTATAAGATCTTCATTAAGATCATTTGGAAAAAATCTAGCTTTCAATCTTTCCATAAGACGTGATGTAGAAAAATAAGATGTGGGATTAAGATAGCTTACAAAAGGGCCCCCTATTTCTACTACCCGAGATCCACCAGACATTCCCCATGCATAACAATACAAAAGTGATGGCGCTGAATAATTTTTGACGGTTGTCCAGCTACGAGACCAACCTCCTGATACACTAGCTGTCCAGCTATTTTGCCAATTAAAAGAACGATACCATGGCCCATCTGCATCCATATGACATACAAATAAAAGGGACATTAAAATTAATATAACCTGCCGATTCTTCATAGTAACCCCCATGAGAACTTATTTTTTCTTTATTTTTTGATCCTCAAATAACCTCTTTAGTTCATTCACTGTTGTTGCTTCATTTGCGGACTTATCGGGACGATATCCCATAAAACGAGGAAATCGCAATGCGAATCCAAGTTCGTTTGACGTTTTTCCCGCTGCATGTATCGGTGAGCGTGTAATCTCATCAGCACGAACGAGACATACAATTTCAGGATTTACCCATATATCGGGATAAAGATCCTTAGCGCATTCAACATTAACGGGCTTGTGAGAGACTTGAATCTCATCACATTTTTTTTTCAAGTCATGCCAGTCTGCATCTTTGAGTCCAGTACCAATCTTGGCAACGGTCTCAAATACATCCTTTTTCTTGTTATATACACTAACCAGGAAAGCACCTATTCCAAAAGTAGCGCGCTTACCCAGACCTGTATAATAGCCTAGTATAACACAATCAATTGTGTCCTCAAGAGCCCCAGTTTCTTCTCGTTTTAGCTTAATCCAATTGAAATTACGCTTACCAGGCTGATAATGAGAATTTGGCTTTTTGACCACTACCCCCTCAAGGCCATCTCCAACCTGTTCATGAAAATAATCTTCTAGCTCCTGAGCTGTTTTGATTGTAACTTCTTCAATAAGTTTGATCTTATCATTGCTAAATTCATCAAATAAATTTTTAAGCGTAGCTCTTCGAATTTTTAAGCTTTTATCTAAATAAGATTCACCATTAAGATATAAGAGGTCAAAAATAAAAACCTGAAGCGGAAATTCGCTCATTGCCTGATCAATACCATGTTTTCGCTTGCGCTTCACCGTTTCCTGAAAAGATACAAAGTTTCCCGTATTCGGGTCATAGACAATCGCCTCACCTTCACAAATCATCGTTTCTACAGGAATTTTTTCAAATGCTGTTACTAAATCTGGAAACATTTGGGACATATCGGTTAGATTTCGAGAAAAAAATTCAATCTTTGGTTTTTTATGTCTCTTGTCAACATGAATCTGCAATCTAAATCCATCAAGCTTTGGTTCTGCAACACATTCGTCTAATTTGGCTACAATGTCTTTCGCTGTTGGAAGTCGTTCAGCAGCAGATGGCCTGATAGGAATACCAAGCATTATATTCATCTTTTTAATACCATCAATTCCATCTTCTTTTGCAATGTATGCAATCTCTCCAATATCTGCACAAACATTATACGCATGTTCCAGTACCGAACGTTCTGATTTATTACCTACTAACATCCAGGACAAAGCATCAATGATCGTCATATCAGAAAAACCAAGTCTTAAAGTACCCGTTAAAATACGAATAATATATTTTCCACTTTTTGGTTCAAGGTGTTTAATCAATTCAAGAATTTGATTTTGTTTCAATTCCTGTGATCCAGAACCAGCTGTTTCACACAATTCTTGTAAGCTTTTATATATCTGCAATATGGTGGGGTCTTTATATTGTGCTTGCCATTCACCATCATTAACAACTGAACCTAAATCACCCAATTTCGCTAAACGACTCTTAATAGTTTGTTCAGTAACATCCAATAATTGTGCAATAACCTTGATAGCACTTTGTTTTGCAAAATTAAATTGTAGCGTAATATATGGGGGCGTTAATTGTCCTAAAGAAAAATAGGCTATAATTTTTGCTTCTTCAGGTGTTGCTTCTTCAAACAAGTGGCTTAATAGTTTAGTCATCTCTATGCGAGAACCAACCACCTCAATCTGATCAAAATAATCAGCTAATGTACTAAATTTCATCTTCTTCCTATGACCTGGATACCCCGTGGTTCACCTCGGGGAGGAAAGGTCATCCTATTTCAGCCAAAGTAAAAATGTAATTTTGCTTGGCTGATCGACTGTATTTTAACTGGTAAAAATATAGCAGATATGGTAGCATAAATATAGCTTAAAAGAGTATGTAATTGAAGATAGGCAGATGGCACAAAAAACAGTGGAATTGTAAAAAAAAGTAATAGAAAGAATCAATCCACTTATAGATGTTCGTGTGGTCTTGAGCTCAATGCAGATCTCAATGCAGCTCGGAATATAAGTAGGAGATGGTGTATGGCCAATGGCTATGCATCTGGGCACCAGTCAATGGGCCTACTGTAGCAAGTTAATTCCTTAGCTACAAGCTCCCTCCTTTAGGGGGGAGTAGTTGACGAATTTTCCTCAAAACACCCTCAAAATATTTATAAGCTGAATAAAAAGAAAAGAAGAGTGTTATAATCAACACAACAACCTCAAATAATCCCCAAGCATAAACACCAAATTGATCAGTCCAAGAAGAAGGACTTATAATAACAATAAATAATAAAATACCTTGAAAAGTTGTTTTTAATTTTCCAAAAAATGAAACGTCTACTGAAATTTGTCGTTGTGCAGCAAATGCACGTAAACCACTAATGAAAAATTCACGACCTATCAGTAAAATAGCCCAAAAAAAATAAAATTTATGAATTGCGACAAGTGCTATCAGCATTGCACTAAAAAAAAATTTATCTGCAATAGGATCTAACAATTTTCCCAAAACAGTAACTTGTTGATATTTACGAGCTAAATACCCATCTAAAAAATCTGTTAAGCATACAAAAGCACTCAAAAGCGCTAAACCACTATGAACAAAAAAATTTTGAAATGGTAGTAAATAGTACACCAAAAAAGGCAAAATTAAAGGTGCGACTATCAATCGTATTAACGTCAGTGCTAACGGTAAACTAAGTCGAACATGCATAGTACACAAACCTCTGGCTTAATCAATGTTTTGGTAGCGGCGCAGGGACTCGAACCCCGGACCTACGGATTATGATTCCGCCGCTCTAACCAGCTGAGCTACGCCGCCAAAATCACTTAACTAAAAGGATACTATATACTAATGTTTTGTACATCTTTTTTGGCTAATATACAATCAAACATTGATCGCAAGAAAAAGAAACCTGTAACCAACGTTGAAATAATACCAATCATCATGGTAATTGCAAAACCACGCAATGGACCCGTACCAAACTTAAATAGTACAATTCCAACAATAAATGTTGTGATATTACCATCTAAAATAACTACCGCCGCATTGGAAAAACCAGCCTTAACAGCTTGTCTCACAGGCTTACCTTCCGCTAAAAGCTCTTTGATTCGTTCATATATCAAAATTGAACAGTCAATCGCCATACCAGTCGTCAGCACCATACCTGCGATACCTGGCAATGTTAAAGCCGCTTTGAGCCATGAAAGAATTAAAAGAACCAATAACAAATTGTATACAAGAGCCAAGAAAGCAAAAAGACCAGATAATTTGTAATAAAATAAACTAAAAATCAATAACAAACCTAGCCCAACAAGACATGCCAATAAACCACTTTTAATAGATTCATATCCCAATGATGGTCCAATACGTCGTTCTTCTTCAAATGTAACTGGTGCTACAAAAGTTCCTGACTTAAGCATGAGGGCTAACTCTTTAGCTTCTTTATCTGTAAAGCGTCCTGTAATAACACCTTCTGTCGAAATTTCACTAGAAATATTAGGTGCCGATAATACTTTACCATCAACTAAAATTGCTAAAGCACGACCAATATTTTGACGTGTTAATTCAGCAAATCTGCTACCACCTTCACGAGAAAGTCTAAATGAAACTCCCCAACCAGGTGCTCCTACTTGTTGTGACATAGAAGCTGCTGCATCTTGAAGATGACTTCCTGTTACTTCAGAATAATCTTGCAACAGATAATATTCTTTGCGTTCACCACGCCCCTTACTTTCATAAATTGCTGTGCCTTCTGGAAGTTCCCCATCAACCATATCTAATAGTTCTTCCTTACTTGAAGCAATAGCTGGACGACCGCTAATGTATTCAACCAACTTAAATTCCAAAAGAGCTGGTGTTCCAATCATTTTTTTAGCTCGAGCAGGATCTTGAACATCTGGCAATTCAACCACAATATTTTTATCTCCACGACGAGCAATAGAAATATCTTCTACGCCAAGGGCATTAAGACGAGTACGCAACACATCAACAGTTCCTTCAACTGCCCATTTTTCTATTGCTTTTGTTCGATCTTCTGTAAGAGTAATTGTTAAATTTTGTCCATCAACTCGTGACAGAAAATCTGTATCATCACCAAATTCTTTTTGTGCATCCAATGCTGAATTTTGATTTTCAAATGACATAATAATTTTATTGCCTTCAACCTTAGATGATACCGGTGTCGGCATGTCACTACGCTTTAATTGACGATTCAACGTATTTGCAATTGCAAGAAGCTCATTACGGACGGCTTTATCCGATTCAACACCCAGTGTGATGTAAGTACCTCCAACTAGATCAATGCCAAATTTTAATCGCTCACGAGGCGGATACAAAAAGTATAATGCTATTCCTGCAAAAATTATCCACATGATGAGACTTGAACAAGAAAATCTACCAAGCGAAATGTTCATTGAATTATTCTCCGTGATTTTTTGGTGCCGAGGAGGGGACTCGAACCCCTACAGGATTGCTCCCACAGCGCCCTTAACGCTGCGTGTCTACCAGTTTCACCACCTCGGCAACGGCCATTGTAAAACTATTGAATATGATTACAAAAAATGTAGCATAAATCCCAGTAAAAACAAGTATTTTGCTATTCTACTTCTTACCAAATAGACCCATCACAAAACCGCTTATACTTTTAAAAATCCCCGTAAAAAAGCCTACGATCGTTTGCATAACTGAGCGAATTGTATGCATAACATTAGCAACTATGCCTTGCGGTGCTTTTTTCTTTTTAGCTTCTATTGCCTTTTTTTCTTGTGCGATACGTTCATCCTCTTCCTTCTTTTTTCGTTCTTCCTCTGCTTGTTCGTCTTTCTTTTTGAACTTAATCATTTCTTCTTTAAGATCAAGACCTTTAGCTTTTAAAGATTCAATAGAAGTAGAAATTTTATCAAGCTGACCGTCAACCTTATCAGCATTGGAAACAACTGATTTCCAAAGTCCTTGATTAATGTATTCAGCAATTTTTTGAACACTAGTGTAATATCCATGAACCTCATAGAACAACTTGTGCGCTTCTACATGATCAAGAATCTGACCAATCTTTTTAAAATTTTCCCAAGCTTTATTTTCATAATCTCGCGCAATTTTAATTTGTTGTGATACCTTTTTTACACTCGACTGTACGGTATCATCAAGCTCTCTAACTGCCTTGAGATCAAGCTTAATTTGCTCTATCGTTTCTTGCTTTTCTTTAAGTTCACGCGCAAATTCACGTTCTGGTTCACTCAATTCTCCCGCTGTCTTACGTTCTTCTTCTAATTGATTATGCAAACTATCAAGAAGTTCTGATAATTCTCCTTGATTAAAGCCAGTTGTAATAAATGCATTATCAACCTTTTTATCTACTTCTGCACATTTATCAATATAATCCATCTGCTTTTTTAACAGCGAATCATTAATATTACGTATTTTGCTGAATGTATCTTGAGCTTCTTCAAAGTATTGCTTTTTTAATACCCAATTTCCAGAATTCTTATTTTCAGTATCAAGACCGGCAGCTTCAATACCTGTCTTAGTAACATCCTCCGTTGAAATTGCTTTAGTTGATTCTGAAGCCGGCATAGGCTTAGGTTGTTCAGTCTTTACAAGCTTTTCTACGTCCTTAGAAGATTTTTCAAGACCCGCAGGCTTTTCGACGTCATTTGATATAGGAGGCTTAACAATAGTTGCCTCTTCTTTCTTTGGTTCTAACCCACACAACTGTACAGTTAGACTAGATATAGCAACATATGTAACAAGCTTTATCCCTACACAACGCTTCATATTAAATCCTTTTTATAGGACCCGAGCCAACTCTTTTAATTCGTTTTGCAAGCCATTCAAAAGCTCTTCAGCTTCCCAAGATGTATAACTCCAACGAACCCCTGAATCAACACGAGTAAGTACAGATCGATCACATTTTATGTCTATGATATCAATGCGAACAACATTCATCAATGGATGAACCTCTGATGGTGCACGAACTACACCAGCACGCCCTAAAACACTATAGGCAACATTGTTTTCATCCAAGAAACAAATCATAACCTTTTTCTGCCAAACCATATTGTGATAACCAGTATGATCTTTATGAATAGAAATCAAAATACTTTCCAGTCCCTTAGGATAAATAGTAGAGATTGGTGTGGTATGCGGAAGCCCCTTTTCAGAAAAGGTTGCCAAAACACCCACAGTTTTCCCCTGCTTTAATACTTCTACGAGATCTTCCGGTAATTTTACACCAACATGTTTTGCTGCCATAAATTATTTCCCCTATAGTTATCTTAAAAAAGACAATTTTAAACAAAGAGCTACCTCATACACCCAGATATGACTAGTTTTTTGTAATGTAATAAAAAATACTTTTAACATCTATTTTGAAGAGAATATACTGTTTTCCCACTGTTTCAATCCCCTAATCCCCTATGAGATGTGAACAGGTTACCCTGCCTTGGGATTAACTTCTCAAGCATTTCAACATGACACATATTTCTAACCCTTCCTATTAAGTATAGCAGACGTGTCAAGTGTTTTCCACCTAAAATAAAAAAAATGCCTTCAATAAAGGATAAACTCGATAAAAATATTTATTTTTGCAACTTTTGGCTCTCGTGCTCTCGAATCAACTGTTGCAAAGATCCGATATGGCCTCTCAAATGCTTGCTTTCTACCTTTGTACCAGCATATTTAGCCACATATAGATCATCAAAAACAGGTTTGAGCCTAGATAGTATCTCTTGAGCATCATCTCGTTCTGATAACCATGAACAGATTTGTTCATCAGAAAAACTTGTAAGTTTATAATCAAAATAGATGCTAAGGTACTGCTTGGTAAGATCCGTGTATATAACACAGCTAATACTATCAACCGTAGCTTCTCTTTCTATACTTGTATCTAAAACGGCTAAATTTTGCTGTATCTTGGCAACTGGTTCCAATGATATGACATTTTTTTGTTTGCGATATACAAAATATATAATTACACCAAATAATAAAATAAATGTACTTACAAAAATTCCAGCAACCCATGTATTTTGCCACCAAGGAGTAAATGGAAGCATCTGTATAGTAAGATCAAGCTCTTGTAATAATTGGTTCATAATTTTATCTTCTTTTTAATCGTTTCCTTAAAAAGGCAATCATATCATCAATAAAATCATAATTCGATTGAATATCCAAACACGCAACTTGATAATTTGCTAATAATTTTTTTTGCGTGTCTAATCGTTGAACAAAATTTTCCTGAAACTTATGTAATTGTGAGGGTGTAATTTCTAAAGATATATTGCTATTCATATCTGTCACTGAAAGAGGCCCAAAAAGAAATGATGATGTTTCATTTTTATCCAAACACCGTATAGCCACCATATCAAACAACTGTGATACTTTCTTTATCTCCTGTTCCCATGCTTGATCTATAAAATCTGAAAGAATAAATACAAGAGCCCCCTTTTTAAATTTTTCTACAAGAGATTTAAATACTTGTTTGACTATGGGTCTTTGTTTCGATTTTTCAGTTTCAAAAAGTTTTTCTATCATAGCATAGACAGATTTTCTTCCTGTTTTAGCGGGTATTATAATGTTTTTTTGGTCTGTTGCAACTACCAATGAAACTTTATCTTTATGTAACACACCCGCTAATGCAAGAGCACTCGCTGCTTGTGCCATAACAGAAAATTTTAAATGTTCTTGAGATCCATAGAATTCAGTTGCTGAACCATCAATAATAATAACAATGGTACGACTTTGTTCTTCAAAACATTCTTTAATCAACATTTTACCTGAACGAGCCGACCCTTTCCAATCAATAAAGCGAACATCATCTCCGTGTTGATATTCTCGAATTTGATTCAACTCAAATCCAATACCTTTTACTTTACTACGGACATCGCCGGCCCCTAAACTTTGCATCAACCTTCGCACTTGCAGCTCAATTTTATGTACTTGCTGCAAGATCACTGGATCGATCATAGTCACTATCTTTCGTTTATACTAAACCAAACTTTTTCAAAACATCTGGAATAAGGATAGAACCATCTGGTTGTTGATATGTTTCCATAAGCGCAACCATCAATCGTGGTAATGCTAGTGAAGAAGCATTTAATGTATTAACAAATTGGCTCTTATCATTCTGACTTGTTTTAAACCGAATAGCACCACGGCGTGCTTGAAAATCGGTACAATTACTCGCTGAAGAAACTTCATAATACCTTTGCTGGCCTGGCATCCATACTTCGATATCAAATGTTTTGGCAGAAGGAAATGACATGTCTTGTGTTGCAAGCAAACTAATTTGATAGTGCAGACCTAATTGTTGCAAAATGTCTTCTGCACATACAAGCATACGATCAAGCTCGGCATTGGATTGTGATGGTTCACATATTGTATAAAGTTCAGCCTTTTCAAATTGGTGAATACGAATAAGACCTCGCTCCTGTGCACCATAACCACCTGCTTCACGCCTAAAACAACTCGTCCATGCTGTCATGCGCTTTGGAAGCTCATCTGCCGTCAAAATCGTATTACGATAAATATTAGTTAAGTTAACTTCTGATGTTGGAGTTAAATAAAGACCATCGGCAGGAACACTGTATACATCATCTTTAAATTTTGGAAAATTACTTGCAATTTCAAGCGATTTTTCATTCACCAAATATGGCGGCAATATAGGAGAAAAACCATGCTTAATATTGTTGCTTACCATAAACATCATTAATGAATAAATAAGTTTAACAGCATCATTTTTATATAATACAAATTGACTGCCGGTCATTGTTGCAGCTGCTTCAAAATCAAACCAATCTAGTGCGCGACCAAGATCAACATGATTTTTTACTTCAAAATCAAACGTTGGTTTTTTACCAACCGTTTTTACAACCTTATTTGCTTCCTTACCACCCACAGGAATATCATTAGTGGGTACATTGGGACAACGAAGATATAAATGATTAAAATCTTCTATTGTTTTTTCAAGCTCTTCGGTCTTAGCTTTGAGCGCTTTACCAATTTCTTTCGATTGTTCGCGAATTTCGTCAGTAACTCCAGATTTTGCTTTATCTGCAAGTTCATTTTTTTGAGCACGAAGTGTTTCAACTTCTGCTGTTAATGTTCGGTGTTGCTTATCAAGCTCTACCAAATTATCTATATCAAAGCTTGGATCTTTTTTACGAAGAGCTTGAATAATTTCGGTAGGAGCATTACGTAATTTTACTAAATCAATCATTAGGGTCCATTATTTTCTTGGGTTGAACTATCCATCATAGCTTATCGCAAGTATAATAGTATGCCAAGAAAAAAGGCCGCTTAATGCGACCTTTTTCTGCGGGTAAAAAATTTTATTCGAGAAGCAAATTTACATTGCTCTCACTACTTCACGTAGATTCTTACCTGGTTTAAAACGCGGAATTTGTATTTCAGGAATATCAATACGTTCTTTAGTAGCTGGGTTGATACCTTTACGTGCTGGACGAACTGAAGTTGTAAATGTACCAAAACCTGTAAGAGAAACTTTTTCCCCTTTTCTCAAAGATCGTTCAATAATCCTTGTGAGTGATTCTAAAACACGCGTTACATCTTTTTTACTAAATGTTGTTTCTTCGCTTAGTGAATCAATCAATTCAGTCTTGTTCATAAGACACTCCCGATTAAGGTTAATATATGGTTAAACACTGCTTTTTCGCTTCGAAGGACTCCCCTTCTTTTTCAATACAACTCTTAACGTATCATATTCAGATAAATTTCTTTGTCAATTATATTTTCTTTTATATATACTCATATTAACAAAAACTAAAAAAACGCCGACCAAAAAAATTTATCTCAGAGGGAATAAAAATGCTCATTGATTCTCATTGTCATATAAATCTCATGGTCAAAAAAAAATTTGATATATTATTAACAAAAGAAGAAGTTTTTGCTGCGCAATCAATCATTAATCAAGCCAAAAAACACAACGTTGATATCATCGTCAATGTTGGAACAAGTCTTCCAGAAAGTTTGAACTGTGTGACATTAGCACGAGCATATCCTGAATTGTATTCTACCATTGGTATTCATCCCAATGATTGTACAGACAATTGGCAAGAAGAACTCTTGGAAATGACTAAGCTTCTTGATGATAAAGATAATAAGATTGTTGCAATCGGAGAAATTGGCATCGACCTTCATTATCCCGATAGCAATCTCACTCGTCAAACTGATGCATTTAAGGCGCAAATTGAATTAGCATTGGGTAATGATTTATGCATCGTTATTCATAGTCGAGATGCTTATGATGAAACCTTGTCTATTTTGGAACCATATCGCAAGGATATTAAACGCTGCATCTTTCATTGTTTTTCATATGACTTATCTGCAGCCCGTCAAATCACCTCTTGGGGTTATGCATTAGGTATCGATGGACCAGTTACTTACCCAAAAAACGAAGAATTGCGACAAGTAGTTCGAGAAACCCCACTTTCAAATCTAGTCCTCGAAACAGATTCACCCTATCTTCCCCCCCAAATCATTCGAGGAAAACCCAATTCACCTCAATATATCGCAACAATCGCTCAATTTATTGCTGAATTAAAAAAAACAACAGTACAAGAAATTGCGAATGGAACCACACAAACAGTTCGCAGGCTTTTTCAGCTGTAAATATTCTGTTATGCTCAAGTATGTAGTTATTTAAAATTTTAAAAGAGAAATTTATGGGATCTTTAATTTTATTATCATTCGTCATGTATTTTGCTGTTCTCGTATCAATTGGTTTTTATTTTTATAGAAAAAATACCAGTGATGCTGGATTTATACTCGGCAACCGTTCTCTCAATTATTGGGTAACAGCTATTGCAACACAAAGTAGTGACATGGGGGCATGGCTTTTTTTAGGACTTCCAGCTTCTGTATATTTGCTTGGTATGTTTGAAGTATGGACACCAATTGGACTAATTATCTTTATGTTTATTACATGGCAATACATTGCTCCACGTTTACGTTCGCAAACAGCTCATTATAAGGCTTTAACACTGTGGACATTCTTTGAGAAAAAGTTTAATGATACCAGTAATTATCTCAGTCTTTTATGCGCACTCGTAACTATTTATTTTTTCACATGCTATATTGCCGTTGGCTTGATTGGTTTGAGTAGTCTGTTTGAATCTGCATTCGGACTTGATTATCATATTGGTATTATCATCGCTGTTACCGTAACAGTATGTTACACTATTTTTGGTGGATTTTTGGCTGTTTCATGGTGTAATTTTTTTCAAGGTTTTTTCTTATTATTCATGATTTTACTCGTGCCTTTTTATGCATATCAACATGTTAATGGCATAACTGCTATCATTGATGCGGCTCATGCCCACAACGTATCCCTGTCTCTTTTTCCATCTTTTTCATCAACTTTTTGGGCATTAATTAAACTTGCCGGTTGGGGACTTGGATATTTTGGCATGCCACACCTTCTAGTCAATTTTATGGGTATTGATGATGTAAATAATATGGGTAAGGCAAAAATAGTTGGTCTTGCATGGCAAACGATTGTATTATTGGCAGCAGTTAGCATTGGCCTTATTGGACTTGCTTACTTTCCACAAGGTATCGCAAACCCACAAAATATTTTTACCACAATGGTTCAAGAGCTTTTTTCTCCAATTATTGCAGGATTTGTTCTTTGTGGTGTTCTAGCAGCTACGCTCTCCACAGTTAATACACAAATCATTGTTGGCGCTTCATCCGTAGCTGAAGATATTTATAAAAGATTTATTAACCCAAAAATTTCATCTCGAAATCTTGTTTGGGTCACACAGCTTAGTACTTTAATGATTGGTATATTCAGTATTATCATGGCCTGGAATACATCGTTATCAATCTATGATCTTACACAATATGCATGGGCCGGCCTTGGTGGATCATTTGGCCCACTTGTACTTCTTTCACTTTACAGCAAAAAAATTACCTCTATAGGAGCAATAGTCGGTCTTTCTTTAGGAGCCTGTATTACAATTTTTTGGCCACTAACCCACTTCCCTCAAGATGCAGCATTGGTTACAGCTTTTATTATTAATTTTATTACTACGTTAGTTATTTCACAATTAAGCACCGGAAAAGTTAGAGCCTAAATTTTTTTTAATTAAAAAAGAAAAAGGCGGATTTTAGAATCCGCCTTTTTTCTTAACCAAAATAATTTGAACTAAAAAGCTCGCGCATTCTCGCTCCTTTAGGGGCGAGAAGTTCACTTACTCTACAATCTCCGCAACAATTTCTTTTTCGCTATGTTGTCGTAACACAGCTAGTTCTCTTTCAAGATCTTCAATTCGTTTTGTTTTTTGCACAAGCTCTTGTTCAGATACTGATGCTTGAGCAAGTTCAATAGTCAATTGTTCTTTTTCTTGTTCAAGCGCTACAACTTTTTTGCTAAAAGCTTCAATTTGTTGCTGCAACTTTTTAAGTTGTGCTTGATGTTCAATTTTCATCCATTGAGTTTTTTCTGCATGAGCTTGTGTATATAAATGGCTACAGGCAAGCCATGCAGCACCACCACTAAGAACACCACAAAGAACATTTGAACCTACACTTCGCGCGTCTGCTTGCACAACAAGTCCACACATCAGTGCAATAAGCACAGCTTTCTTAATTACTACCATAATTACCCTTCCTAAAACTAATGAACATTTACCGCACACTAGAATACGCAAAAAAGCTTATTAAAGTAAAGAAATGATTAGTTATGCAGCCTCTACAGCTTGAGATTGTTGTACTTCAAGTACTTTTTGCAAGCGAACTCTCTCATTAGTTTCTTCAGCCAATGCCAACTTTAAGGCAACCGTTTTAGCTTCACTTTCACGTTGATCATTTGCACGAACTTCTTCTTGTTTTTTGAAAACTCCGCCTTGCTCAGCTAAAATTTGACGCAATTGTAAAGCAATTCCTTTTTCACGTACTAGTTGATCCTGTAATGCTTTAACTTCTTCTTTACCAGCGCGTTCTTGTTGATTTATCAGTTCTGCTGATAATATCGCAATTGCTTTTTTACAATTATATAACTGTCTTATCTGCCATATCATTCCTAAATAAAAGCCCAAACTCAAAATATGATTTGCATTTATTTTGCTACGCGAGTCGTTGCGCATACCGTAAACGGAAGTATTTCCTACAACGGATAAACATAAAACAAGCATTAATCCTTTTACAAATTTCATATAAATCTTCCTTGTATTTTGCATCAATATTAATCATTAACTCTATTTTGTTGTTGTAATCGTGATAGCAAGACGTCTCTGTCTGATACTTTTTTTTGTAATAATATTTGATTTTCATTCTCGCTTGCTATTATTTGCTCCATTGCCTCTACCCTCTTGGCATATTCCCGCAACGTTTTTTTCAAGCGTTTCATCCCTCCTGTTGATTCAAGAATCAACGATGCAACCATTGTACCCAACAAAAGTATTGAGCTATAACCTGCAGCATCAGAAACAAAAGTAGAAGGTGAATCATATTGGCGATACATGCACATTCGATTTCGTCCAAGAACATCATTATTTAACAAAAATCCAACACACAAAATAAGAAATTTATATCGTATCAACATAATTATCCAAATATACAAAAGAATTGATTAGTTTTTTATTTATCATGATACTGAAAAACCTAATATTTTGCAAAAAATATTATACACTTACAATACGTTTTTTTGCTTGCTTGAGAGAAAAAGCGATCATTTGTTTTTGTCGCTGACCTAAATCATAAATTATCTGATAAAAAAAATCACGATCTGGACCTTTCACAACAGCCTGTTCATGTGCTTCTGACAAAACAACTGGATAACCAAAACCTTTTTTTGACTGATCACAAATAGCTTCTACAATAAAATCAACCGCTTTTGCATCGTGTGCTATCCATTGTGGAATCTCTATGCGTACAATCTCACTATCTATATGTAAATAAAAAAAATACGGCTTAAGGTGATCGGGATATAGTTTTACAATAGGAGAATGGTTGGCAAAAAGAATTGTTCGCTCAAATGGCTTTAAGTATGATTGTGCGACATGTGTATCAAGCATATGATCCACTAATGTATGATTATCGTTAGTTGTCGGCTCAAAGTCAGATAACTGCATACGCACTAGATTCACCAACTCTTTGCTCTTGGGCATACTAATATAGCCTGCGATAAGGACATTCTTTTTATGATAATGATCAAGAAGCGCAAGATAGCGTGTAATATATGTATCATGTAACTTTTTATCCATATTTTCCAAATGCCAAAAAATCAATGAGCCATCGAATAGCACTAAACGTTCGTTACGCTCGATGGTTAAAGCTTGTGTTAGTGCATGCTTGAATTCCAATTCTTGGCGTCTACAATTAACAATATCAATCGCTTCAAACCAGTCTTTCTCTTCAAACAAATGGACATATGGTTTACTATTTAACTGTATAGAAGATTTGGGCTGATTATAATCAGCTATTACCGTACCAATATTGATCATAGAACATAGAGTTCCTGTATGCCGATCAGGATAGACCTGAGAACCATCTGCTGCAACAATGCTATAATTTTGTTGCTTATTCTGATAAGCATAAGTTGTAAGCAATTTATCATTCCAAGTTGGCAGTGACCACTGGCTACTATTACCAACCTTGTCTTTAAAATCTGGATCCCGAGATAAGACTGCCCATGCCTGGGCTAAAATTGAATATTCCTTGGAATAATCTGAAAAAAGTTGCCCTTGAATCTTTGACAACTGTCCCAGCAATATCGACCTATTTAACACTTTTTCAATCCAGCCTGTAATGCTTCTAGTGCCATAAGTGCACAACGTAAGCGAGTAGGACCTAAATTAATATTATTGAGCCATGACAATATTGTATTCTTATCCCAAGACAAAGCTTGCGCGACCGATGTCCCCACAGCTTTTTCAGCAAGAATAGAAGCAACCGATTTGCTAATAATACATCCTTCACTAACAAAACCGATCTTACGGATAATTGAATCACTAATAATTGCATATAATTCAATCTTGTCACCACATGAAGGATTATATTCTTCAGATATAAAGGTTGGATTGTCGAGTGCACCATAATGGCGAGGATTTTTATAATGGTCTAGTAATAATTCTTGATATAGACCAAGATCATCAACAGTCATCAGTCTCCTTTTGGGCAACGTATCAACTTATTGTAACGGATATTCCTTATTCAATTACAAGCTCCCTCTTTTAAGTGGAAGTAGTTGACAGTCTACATTTGTTTATTTTCTTAAACTTTTAAAAAGGGCTTGCGCCTTTTTTAACACCATTTGTTGCGTCTGCCATGTAAGCTTATGCCAAGCCTCATCATAGGTAACCCAACGTTGATCAACCCATTCATCAAGTCCAAGTGTAAGTTTGGCTTTGCCCGGAATAAATACAAGAAACCAACTTACTAATACCACAAGATTTTTTGTATTATCATAATAGGCAGTTTTATATCCCATATCAATTATCTTTTCTAAAGAGATATGTATACCAATCTCTTCCATGGTTTCTCGTTCTAGAGCCTGCAAAGGATTTTCACCTTCATCGATGCCACCTTTAACAAAACCCCAACCTTGATAGCGTAATGGGTTGCGCTTGAGTATTAAAAAACGTTGATCCTCATCAAAAATGATTGCACCAACAGCATATCGTACGGATAACTGTTCCACTCATTTTCCTAATCTAATTATCTTTATTAATTTGTTAATATCTTTGAATATAAGTATATGCAATTTAAGACAAAAAGCGAGATGGTTTTCTCGCTTTTTGTCTTAAGAACATATAATATTTTGAAAAAAAATAGACATCCTCATCGTCCTAAAAAACAATGTCTTTCAGCAAGAGAAGATAAACTAATTTAGTGGATTCTTACGATCATGAGTCAGATAATCATACATAGTTGGCGTGATAGTAGCAAGACCAGTTCCGAATATCCATAAAATAATACCGAATATAACTATTAACCACATCACTGGCATAAAAAGAGACAACCATGTAATACTACCCCGCGCAGCCAATTGAATTTGTTCAATTCCAACAAGAGAAATCAAGCTAAACGCAAATGTTCCAAACAAAAGACCCATCAATATAAATGCTACAATCAAACTTACAATCACTTCAATAATTCCCCGGCCAAAATATCGCAATGAACGACCAATAATATTGAAAAATCCTGTTGGCTCAAATACAACGACAGGAATAAAGAAACAAGAAACTATTGAAAATAAAAAAATTAACGGTATGTACACCAATGCTAGAGTAGGCATTGGCAATTGATTTACTAAAATATTCAACAATGTAAAAAGGAAAATATAAAACCATTGCTTACCGGTAAGTTCCATTGCTTGGAAAAAGCCATATGATTTACCTTGATAGCCCCCAACAGCTGTTCGCACCAAACCGACAAATACGATGCTTCCCAATGTATATCCAACAACATATACGCCTAATAAAAATAAATTATTTGGGCTTGTTAATAAAAGTCTTTGTGTAATAGTTGTCATACCAACAAAAGCTAATGTCATTCCCATAATAATAGCTTGTATTAATGTATAGACATAAAGACGTGGGTGTTTGAAAGGATAAAAAATTGAAAAAAATCCAATAGAAAACCCGTTTCCAATACGTTCAAAAAATCCCATTGTAACTCCTAATACTTAAAAATAATCTTATAATACTTGTAGAAATATTACTATAGAATGGGTTTAATAGCAATATTTGGCTAAATTTTGCCCTAATTTCTATAACCTTTCCATTTTTTAAATATCGTGAATTATTCGTCCTAAATGATCTTTTTCGTTCAATCAACTTTATTTTTGTTTTAGTTAAAGAATTAGAGCGACATCCTGTTGTGAACCGCTTTTACTATACGATTAACAAAAAGGGCCGCCCGCAAGGGAAGCCCTTTAAATTCATAAACCTAAGATAGTTTATTTTTTGCGAATTGGCGTTGTAAATGGGTTCTTATTTTTATGGGTTACATAAGAATAAAGAGCTGGAACAAGAACCATAACACCTGTAGCTAATACAAGAGCAACAACAAGCACAAAGATAGCAGCTATACCTTCTGCTGCTAACATAGCATATGGTTGTCTTATAGCTTCTTGCATTCTTGCAAAGAAGTCCATTCTGCTTATTTTAAGAAGAAATGCACCTACTCCAACACAAAAACCTACAAGTACCCATGATGTTGCAACACCACAAATAACCTCTATAAATGAGCTGAGGAAGTGTTTTACAGAACGACCTACAGCATCAAAGAAGTTTTTTGTCTCATAAGCAACAACAGGAAGAAAATAGAATGTTGCTGCACACCAAGCAATATATACTACCAACAATCCTAATGACATTGAATCCATTGCCGCAAACGAAAAATCAGGACTGAAATAGGTTTCAACTGATGGTACTACAAAAGCAAGGAATGCTTTTATAAGCACATAAAAAAATAAACAAATAAGCATTCTTCCATCAACTGCCATTGCTTTCCAAAACTTAATTGTTTTGCCTTCAAGACGAGCAACCGTCCCTCTAATCAAACCAATAAAGAAAATTGTAACAACAACAAAAGTTACCACTTCCATCATAAACATAACGATGTCTAAAGGTAAACTTGCAGCATTGCTATGAACTATATTCATAACTATTGCTGCTGCAGGAAATGCGATTGCAAAACAAATAAGAGGGTAAAGGAACAAGGCTGGATGCTTAAATGAAAAAAGCATCGATACGACTGAGATGGAAATACCTTCTCCAACTCTCTTTAAAAAACTCATGGGTTCTCCTTTCTTTTTGGGTTTTCATGAGTAAAACTTAATATTTTCATTACCATCCAAATATGACTATATCATATTTAAAATGCGTTTTTGAAGAATTTCATACCAGAAAACTTATTTTCTGAAAAATGACCCTTTCCTTCTTTAACTTTTTTATCTACAACAAAATAGTTTACCCGACTTTTTATTATCCTTTTTTATTTCTTGCAAAGAGAATGCAAAACGTCAAGTAGATAATTGATTTCTTCTTGTGTATTGTATAAATAAAGACTGACACGATTTAAAGAGTTTATACCTAAAATGCTCATCAAGGGCTGTGCACAGAAGTGTCCTGCGCGTATTGCAATGTCATGTTTATCTAAAAATGCTGCAACATCATGTGCATGAATCCCATCTACTGCAAAACTTACTAAATGACCATATCGGCGTAATTCATCTAATGGCCCAAACAAGGTAATTGCTGGAATCTCTGATAACCCGTCAATTAGATGACTACATAACTGTGACTCATATTTCTTAATTTTATCCAAACCTACTCCATTGAGATAATCTATCGCAGCCCCAAGACCAATAGCTTGGGCAATTGGCGGAGTTCCAGCTTCATATTTATGTGGCGCCTGAACAAAAGTAGCTTCCGTAAAGGTCAAACGCTTAACCATACCACCACCAAATTGATATGGGGGTACATGATCTTGTATTTCTTTCCTTATATATAAAACTCCAATTCCAGTGGGAGCCAACATTTTATGCCCTGAAAATACCAAAAAATCTGCCGCTAAATCCATAACATTGATTGGCATATGTGGTACAGATTGAGCTGCATCAACAAGAACACGCGCATTGACCTGATGCGCTAGCTCGGCAATCTCCGCAATAGAATTTAATGTACCCAATACATTAGATTCATGAGTGATACTTACCAATTTTGTTTTTTTAGATAATAAAGTAGAAAAAACTTTCAAGTCTAAAATTCCTTGAGAAGTTATAGGAATAAATCTAATAATTGCACCCTTGCGCTTGGCAAGCTCCATCCACGGAACAAGATTAGCATGATGCTCCATTTGCGTTAATATAATTTCATCACCAGCTTTAATTTCAGCTTCACCCCAAGTTGAGGCAATAAAATTGATACCTTCAGTAGATCCCTGAGTAAACACAATTTCATCGCTCTGTGCACCAATAAATCGCGCTACTTTGCAACGAACTTCTTCGTAAAATGCTGTTGCCCGTTCACCACTTTCATAAATTCCCCTATGAATAGTTGAGTATTCATAACTATAAAAATTTGAAAGAGTATCAATAACTTGACGCGGCTTTTGCGAAGTTGCTGCGTTATCTAAATAAATAATCTTTTTATTCTGTTGTAAAAAAGGAAAATCTTTGCGTACATTCAAACCCATAACTCCATTGGACATATAGTTTTACTTATTTGCAAGACTAGTACATGTTCCAACAAAAATAAAGTGTTTGTTTATATCGTATACACAAACGTATTCTTTCCAAATTATTGCTATTGAGCTAATGACTTCAATATAGTTATACATAGGGATCAATCAAATGGAGAAAGAATGAACAAATTAAAAATATTATTTTGTATGTATGCTTTTAGCATAATCATCCCCTGTAAAACCCAAACCCCTATAGATGAACCTGTAACACCATTGAGTACAATCAAAATACCAGTAGTATGTGCTTATGAGCTGCATCCTTGGGCAAATAATGTACTTTTTCCGGTTTTGACAAAATTTAATAGTGATCTTGCTGAAATGAAACGATTAATTGAACGAGCCACTCACCAGCGGACTATTGATTTATATAATAAATATGCCTACAATATCGAAGCCGGCATTAAAAAACTACAAGAACCTAGTCAAGCTCGAACAGATTTTATGAAAACTCAAAATGCACAAAAACAAATAAATGACGTTATAAAAACTTTACAAGAAATCGTTAATAATCTTCATACTATTGCACGTACAGTTGGGCCCATCGACATTACTCAACTCAATCAATATATTACTGCTTATCATAAAGATTATACTCAAATAGAAGAAGGCTTTGAGTTTTTACAACGTAATAAAGTGGTACAAATGGAAGCAACTGTTTCTATCCCACCAAAATTTAAAGGCTGGGTTGATGTTCGTCCATTCTGTAATAAAAAACTTACTGAGGCCCAACAATTAACCATTAAATCTGATGAAACCACCTATAAACGTAAAGAAACATCACGCTAATACGCGCATCAATTCTTCAACACACACATCACCATTTTGAATCTTCTCAAATCCGTCATAGGCCAAAGAACGCATGCCATCAGTTTGTGCCTGTACACGAATAGTTTCAAGTTTTGGATATTGGTTTATAAAAGATGATAAGGTATCATTCATTACTAGTAATTCAAAAATTCCCGTTCGCTTACGAAATCCTGTACCCAAACATGCTTGACACCCTTCACCACGATAAGCGTGTGTTACACGCTCACTTTCACCGTTAAAATGTTTTTCCAAAAACTTTTTTTCCTCCAAAGACAATTCACCTAGATGTTTGCATTGGTTACAAATCTTTCGCGTTAAGCGTTGCGCCAACACACCTGTAACAGCAGCGTTAATTAAAAAAGGCTCAATCCCCATATCCATTAACCTAATGATTGCACTTGGTGCATCATTGGTATGCAAAGTGCTTAAAACTAAATGACCCGTCATAGCAGCTTCTATTGCAATACGTGCACTTTCAGGGTCTCTAATCTCGCCAATCATGATAATATCTGGATCTTGTCGAAGTAAGGACCGAATTCCTTGAGCAAAAGTAAAACCTGTTGCTCTATTAATATGCCCCTGCGTAATCCCTTCAATATTGTATTCAACGGGATCTTCTAATGTAATAATATTTTTTTGCGGAGAATTAAGCAAAGATAACGCTGCATACAGCGTTGTTGTTTTGCCTGAACCGGTAGGACCAGTTACAAGAAAAAACCCTTGTGGCCTAGAAAGAAGCTGTTTAAATTGTTCAAGCATGTTATATGAAAAACCAAGATCTTCAAGAGAGATTTTCATTTGATTTTTATCTAAAATACGAATAACCATCTTTTCACCATGCAAGGAAGGAAAGGTCGAAATTCGCATATCAATTGCTGCACCATCTGATGTTTTCAAGATGAATTTACCATCCTGAGGAATTCTATGCTCAGTAATATCCATATGTGCAAGCACCTTAAGACGAGATATAATTTGTTTTTTTATAGAATTATGAGCAACGGCACCATCCTGCAACATGCCATCAATGCGAAAGCGTATGCGAAGCTCCCGCTCCAATGGTTCCAAGTGAATATCAGATGCATTCAATTCAAGTGCTTTATGAATCACTTGATCAACAATATTGACCACAGAAACATCTTCTTGGCCTACCATACTACTTACTCTCTCTATTCTTTTTATATATCTTAAGAAATGAAATCTACAATATCATCATCATCATCTGGTGCACCAGATTCTTTATCAGCTTCCTCTTCTTCAAGCTCTCGCACATTTTTATCATAAAATTCACGAATTGCACTGATAATATCACGCCGCAAACCAACACGAAACTCTATAACATAGGTAGTATAATCACCAATATCATCACGTAAATTTTCAAGTTCAGGATCACTCACAACAATAGTCATTATACTTTCATCAAGTTCAATAGGTATAAATACGTCACGTTCTAACAAATCTTTCGGAAATAAAATCAGCAAATCTCGATTGAAAAAATAACCTTCAATATCAAAATAAGGAATTTGATAGTATTCGCTCAATGCACGCAAAAGGTCATCTTTTTCAACAATACCTTCTTCTAATAAAAAATAATCAAAACGTGCTTTCGGACTTACTTTAAAATCGTGAATCAAACCTTCCATTTCATCGGTTGATATGACTTTCATTTTAGCCAAAATTTTTGCTAACCCTTCTACAAAAGTACTATTTCCGTTCATAGACCCTCCTACTATCCAACTTTATAACCAATAAAAAAACCCAATATCATACTAATAACAAGCATAATGTGTGTTCTTGCAAGTTCTACCCACATACTTATCAAGCCACTAATTGTATCCTGAGGATGGACACCGGTCATTTGTCGTAACTGAACCCAATCAATAGTTACAATTTCAAATGCTTCAAGAAATACTAATGCCACAACAATAGCAATCAAGCCAATAATGATTGAACGTGAATATTTTTTAAAAATAAACCCAACAAAAAAAGCAACTCCTAAATAGGCAATCACCTCAATAAACTGTTGCGATGAAATATTAAAACGTTCAGAAAATCCATCAAGATTGGTATATGATTTGAATTTATCAACCCACGTAGTTACTTTCTCAGTTGCTGTTGCTGCAGCTGTCGACTTATCCATGATCAACTCCTTTATAACAAATACAAATTTTTTGTATACCGTAGTATATCAGTCTATGTCAGGGCCCCGTTAATAACAAGAAATTATTAACCAAAGTATAGGCAAACAGGCAATAAGCAATAAAAAAAGGGGATGCGATTTTGCATCCCCTTAATTTTGAATGAAGCCTCAAGGTTATTTAACAAGATCCTTTAATGCTTTTCCTGCCTTAAACTTAGGAACTTTCTTCCCAGGAATTTGCATTTTTTTGCCTGTCGCAGGATTAACCCCAGTGCGCGCTTTTCTTTTCATCACTGAAAAAGTCCCAAACCCTGTTAAGACCACAGTCTTGCTTCCTTTTAAAGCACCGCCAACAGCTGATATTATTGCTTCCAGGCAATCTTTACATTGCGACTTTGGAAGCTTAGTAATCTTAGCCATTTGCTCGACTAACTTCGCTTTATTCATATACACATCCTCTAACCTTATGCAACCAATTTCTAATAAGGCAGAACTGTGCTAGTACTTACATGTACCATATTATGCCCATGAGTTTTGTCAAGCCTTTTAATATAAATGTTTTTTAAAAAGATGGTGCCGAGGGCCGGACTCGAACCGGCACAGGCAAAAAGCCCGAAGGATTTTAAGTCCTTTGCGTCTACCTATTCCGCCACCCCGGCACATTTCAAAGAAAAGGAATTTGGAGGCGGCACCCGGATTCGAACCGGGGATCAAGGTTTTGCAGACCCATGCCTTACCACTTGGCTATGCCGCCGAATAATTTAAGCAAGCAATCCAGCTTGCTCCATTTCACTTTTCAATTGATCGATGGAAATAATAACAATATCGTTATCTTGCTCATCATCATGTTTTACATTTTCTGCTATCAAGTAAGGGCTTACCGATTTTTTGTCTTGATGCATACAATTACCTTCTACAGGTAAACCTTTTTGATACCATTCAGCCATACCAGCTTCAAATGCTTTTACATTTGTAAAGCCCATATCTTTTAACATCTGCGCTACAGCACCACTTGCACTACATTGATAATTTGCACAATAAGTTACAATTGGTGTATCGCGATCAACATCAGCAAAAACATTTTCAACTTTGTCAAAGTCTAACTGCGCAGAACCTTTAATATGACATTCATTATAGGTATCCTGATCAGCAACATTGACAACAACTAGTTTTTTTTTTACTGGAGCTTCTGAAGTTTCCTGCTGAGAAATCTGCGCTTTTTCACAATTGCAACATGGCAATATAAAAAGACTTACACAAATAACAGATAATTTCAAAAATTTACTCAAAAATTTCATTACAGCTCCTTATATAGAATATAGCATAATTCTTACTAATAATATCGAAAATGATGCTCTTATGCAATTAGTTATCATACTGGTTGCAAAAATCGAGACCAACGTACCCTGCTCCAAAAATCAATAGGATGGCGCAATAAGTCGAAAACAATCCAGGATTGGTTGGTATCAAAAGACCATAATCTCAATAAAATTTTTCCATGTATAAATTTCTCTTTTAATGGTCCCCAACTACGAGAATCATGGCTTCCACGGCGGTTATCCCCCATTGCCCAATACTCATCCGGCCCCAGCTTAACTTCTTGGGTATCTAAAATACGACCTCCTTCAGAATATGGTGCTGCGGATGGCTTGAGATCTTCTTCTCCAAATCTCTTTGCAAACATATTACCATACTTGATTTCTCGTTCATTAACCCTATAAAATGGCTGATCTTTGTACGAATAACTCGGATCATATGACTTCCATGTCAGTGGAGAACGTGATGCTTCTGGATCATAAACAGCAATTAAAGGGTACTTATTAAGATAAGGTTCATCAAGTTTTGTACCATTGCGATATATTACCGGCTTGCCTTCTTCTAGAGTCAATTTTATTGTATCACCCGGAACACCAATTACACGTTTAGTATAATTAGTTGGGCCCCATACATATCGTTGAAAATATTCCATTAATTTGTTATTTGAATACGGATAATTTGGATCATTAAATGTAATAATATCTCCATGTTTTGGTTTTTTAAACCATACAGACAATTTGTCTGCAAAAAAACCTTCCCCAACTAACATCGTGGTTTCCATTGATCCAGTTGGCACTTGATACAAACCATAAAACCATGTTCGTACAATAAAAACTAATGGCAAAATTATGATTGCACTTTCAATCCATGATGCAAGCGTAGACTTATTCGGTCGCTTTAACCATATGCGTAATTTTCGAACATGAGAAGTCATAATCGTAAAATCCTTTTATAATCAATAAAATAATTATTGATAGTGTATTATAAAAAATCATAAATTAATAGCCGTTACAGCACTGACTGCAAGAAGCGAGACTACCGGACACGACTCCAAAAGTCGATTGGATGGCGTAATAAGTCAAATATAATCCATGACTGATTAGTATCAAAAGACCACATTTTTCCGTGTAAAAACTTCTCTTTCAATGGCCCCCAGCTACGAGAGTCATGGCTTCCACGGCGGTTATCTCCCATCACCCAATATTCATCCGACCTCAGCTTAACTTCTTGGGTATCTAAAATACAACCTCCTTCAGAATATGGTGCTGCTGGCAACTTGAGATCTTCTTCTCCAAATCTCTTTGCAAACATATTACCATACTTGATTTCTCGTTCATTAACCCTATAAAATGGCTGGTCTTTGTACGAATAGCTCGGATCATATGACTTCCATGTCAGTGGAGAACGTGATGCTTCTGGATTATAAACTGCAATTAGAGGGTACTTATTAAGAAATGCTTAAGCTAAATAGTACAATGGATTAATTTGCTTACCCATTCGATAAACTTCAAAATGTAAATGTGATGCATCTCGACCGGATTTTCGCACATAACCCGTAGCTCCTACCGTACCAATTAACTGTCCTCTACGTACAATCTGCCCTGTCTTTACTTTCAATTTTTGTAAATGGGCATAACGTGTCTTATATTTATCGTTATGCATAATGATAATTGTATTACCATACCCTTGTGCAAAACCCGCCATTATGACCTTGCCTGATGCAACTGATTTTATCGGTGTTCCACGTAAAGCCGCAAGATCAATACCACGATGAAAACCCCAACTACCATCGCTTCGTTTTCTACGCCCAAAGAAAGAACTAATCCAAAAATGCTCCCGATCAAGTGGCCATGAAAAAATAATGTCACGAGCATATGGACGACGATGCCTCGTAATTGGTCGTTGCACTGATTGTCGGCCAGACGAGCGAAGCTTGCATTTACGTAAAGAAGAAATACGCTCTGTAGTATGATCCATATAGGATTCATAAATACGATCGATCTCATCCATATCAATATTGAGATCTTTTTCTTGAATGTAATTAAGAAGCGATTGTTTTAAGTAGGCCGGACGCCGATCGACAATTTCGAATTCTCCAGAACTATTCGATTGTTTTTTTTTTTCATCTGCTGAGTCATTCTCAGTAGATTCTTCTTGCTCACCATTTGGTGCTAGTTCATCAATAATCTGTTTGAGAGTTGTCAAATAACTTCGATACTCTTCCTGCAGAGCATACAACTCTTCTGTCGCCTCTTTAAGAGTACAGTAATCTCGCCAAAAGATAAAACAGCTGATTCCTAGTATGCCAACTAAAAAAAGCCATAAAATTTTAATATTACTAATCTTGATACGTTTTATTGTAAACATCCAACTTGCACCAGAAAGTTTTTATTTACCCATCCTTTACCACTCTGTGTATGGATTAGGCACCATCCATCTCGTTCTTGTGTAATAATCCCTTGATCTCCACACCCTACACGACAACGAGCACTATACACCTTATCAGGCCCTGATAATAACTCTACACCAGAATTAATAATTATGCCTCTTTTAATTGTATTATATTTATACAAACCAATGATAGGAACCTGCAAAAGCAACCATGCAAGGCTGAATATAAGCAATAATCTTATTCGCTTGGTACCCCATAATATGAGAATTTCACAAAGAAAACCAAATAAGATCAAGCTTATTAAGCACCATAACCAAAATGGTATAAATCCCGTAAAATTTCCACAAGCATCTATTAACCTTAACCTCGATTCAATTTCAGGTTTTTCATCAAGCTCTTCTGATAATTGTGCCAAACCTTTTTGTGCTGCTTTAGATACCATCAAATTATTATCGCGGCATGCTTGATAATAAGCGATAAGCCAGGCAGTATAAGCATCTTTTAATTTTTCATCTTTATATAATGTTTGTCCTGTGTTGTACCAATCACATGGTGTTTTATTGATATCAGCAATAGTAAAACTGCTACAACAAAAAAGGAAAAAATAAAAAAATTTTTTCATTATTTTTCCTCTTTGCTTTGTTTTTGAATTAACTTAATCCAATGATCGGCTTCTTCTAATAATTTTTTTATAATAATTTTCTTTTTAAACAGCTCCCGATCATCACTAAATGCCGCTTGTTCAATTACAGCATAAAATGTATCCCACTCTTGCAATTGTTTTTCATCAAACTTTAATTGATTTAGCAATTTTTTAATGGTTGTAATATTTATACTATTTGACTCTTCCTGCAACAACGCTGCTACAAACTCGATAAAGAGCGGATACAATAAAACAAGATCATGGGTTCTTTCAAGATGCTTTAATTTTTTTTGTGCTTGATAAAATGCAAGCTTTTTTCGTATTGATAAATAATGATAAGCATAATAGCGCTGACCATAACAATATAATAAATACACGACTGTTAGCAATGTCATAATAATCAAAGAAAGAATATACCAAAAAATTATCTTATATGTTCTTATGAAATTAATATTAGGACAAGCACTTTGTGCAATTTCTGCAAGCAACTCACCTTGTTGATCCTGCTCTATCATTCCATACTGCGATGGAAGAATATTAAGTGTAATAGGCTTAGTTTTAATTGTTTGATATTGTTCCGTTTTTGTATTGAAAAATGTAAATGCTTGTGAAGGAATGGTTATCGGACCTGGTCTAGTTCCTTGTACAATATATTCAAAGGTTTTTGTTTGATCCTTTTTCCCTCGCTTGATTGAAGTATTTGAATGATATTGTTTTAATTCTTGAGGAAAATTAGACACTTCAAGATCAACTTTTTTCATATCAATATTGCCAGTCAAATTCAATTTCAATACGATAGCATCACCCTGCTGCGCTTCTTTTTGGTTAACAAAAGCAGTGAACGCTGATACTTGACCCACATGTGTAATAGGAGGCCTATGCGATGGTAATGGTTTAACTGAAAGGTTGATGGCATTCGATACCATTCGCTTATTAACTGTATTATACGCACCAAACATCTGTAGCATCGATTCCATTTGATTTCGTGCTGGTTGCGCTATCACATAATTACATATCGTAGCTGGAATAGTAAACTCACCTGTCTTTTCTGGATATACCTTCATTTTTATTTCATGATAATCCCATTGCTTTCCATTAAGTGTCGTTGTACCACTTGTTGGTCCTATTGGATCACTAACAGATAAACCTTCTGTACTTGGCAGTTGTGGCTGTACTTGACCTATTTCACCACGAACATAAATTCGTACTTTGAGTGTAACTCCTTCATATAAATAAACTTTTTCTTTATCGACACTCATAGTAATCAATGCTTCAGATTCTGCTTCAGATTTTGATTGTAGTTCTGGAACATCTTTTTCTCTGACAACCTTGATAGTAAATGGCTTACTTTGTATCGTCTGTCCTAGATGATTCAATACAATTGGTCCCAATTCATACGTACCAGGATTATCAATACGCACTTGATAAGTATACTTATTTATTGCTGTTATACTGCCGTTAATCATTTGTACTGATGTTTGCACGCCACCTGATGTATAACAATATTTATTAAGTTGTTTTATTTCAGGCTTTTCTGAAATATTTTCATTTCCAACAACAGAAATTTCTAGTATAAATGGCACACCTGCACCAATTTTTTTTATGTTCTCGCCCTGCATATTAAAAAGGCCAACCCTAAATGAGATTTCTCCTAAAAGCGGCGTCGTAAGTAGTAAGCATATGAGCAAGAGTTTACCAATTTTTTTGTCCACGAACTCCCTTCATCTTTTCTTGCACTTGCGCTTGCATAAACATTTTATTACCAGCTTTGTCTTCTTGTTCCAACTGAGCAAGCACAGATTTCATATGCTCATTTAAGTTGTTTTCTGGCTTTTTTTGCTTCTGCTCAGTATGGTTGGATTGTGATACTTGTTGTTGGTTGTTGTTAATTTTTTCTTGAGAGTTATTATGGTCGACGGATGGTTGTTGCTGTTTCCCTTGGTGATTTTGATCGGTATTAGATACGCTCCCTCCTTTTTGCTCAAGATCATTGTTTGTGGGATCGCACTGGTCGTTTCCCCTGTCTTGTTTCCGGTCGTCCTTGCGGTCATGTTCTTCAGAATCTTGTTTTGGATCGCTGCCGCCGGATGTTTGTTGTTCTTGTTTATCGCCTTGTGATGATTGAGGAGTAGAATTATGAGAATCTTTTTTATCGTCGCGCTGTCCTTGATTGGACTGTTGCTGTTGCCCGCTGTTCTTCTGCTTGCCATCCCCTTGATCTTTAGACTCTTGGGATTTATTTTGCTCTTGCTGGCCTTGTTCCTGTTCCTGCTTATCGTTGTTCCCTTGACTATCTTTTTGTTTCTCTTGGCTCCGATTTTGCTTTTCCTGGTTATCATTTTGCTGTTGTTGCTCTAAATATTCTTTTATTTTTTTTGCATTTTGTTCTGCTTGTAGATTCTTTGGATTAATTTTTAATGCTTGCTCATATGATTCTAATGCTTCTTGAAGTTGATTATCTCGTACATATGCAGTTCCAAGATTAACATAAGCATTTTCCTGTAATTCAGAATTTTTTGTCGCATGCGTTAATGAACGAACAGCATTTTTTGGATCATTATTTTGAAGTGCAATAATACCAGCATTAAAATTAAGTTGCGGATCATCTGGGTAGTCGACCAAAAGTTCATCAATTATCTCTTTTGCTTGACCATATTTTCCATTGTTTAATGCCTGCTGTGCTTGATAGTTTTGATACGTTTCATATGTATCTAAAGAGCAACAATTGAATGACAATAATACAAAGATGAACAATAGTTTTTTCATAATATCCATTCCAAAAGAAAGCATATATAACTGATACCAATAAACCATGGATATTGTTCTTGTTTTGCTGTCATATTACGTTTACCAAATTTCTCTTTTTCAAACCGCTGAACTTTAGCATATATTTTTTCAATATCATCATCATTTTTAGTTGGTGTAATATAAACACCACCAATTTGTGTTACCAAATTTTTCAAAAGCGATTCATTAAGACGAGATATAACAATAGAACCATCGTCATCTTTTAACACACCAGATTTTTTGCCATGTTGATCGTAAACTGGAATTGGAGCACCATCCAAACTGCCCAGTCCCTGTGCAAAAATAAACAATCCATTTTCTTGAGCTTGTTGTCTAACTGCTGCAAGATTATGGGAAAAATCTTCACCATCGGTAAAAATAACTGCAAGCTTACTTTTTTTGTTACCAGCTCGTTCAAATTGTTCAATAACTTTTTGTAATGCCACATCCAATGCCGTCGTTCCAGAACCAACAGTTTCATAGCTTGTCTGATCTAAAAATAACTTAAATGCTTCTATATCTTGCGTTAAAGGACACTGAACAATTGGCCGTCCAGCAAATAATACTAGTGCAACGCGATCAGTTGCCAATCGATCAACAAGTTGCTTAATTTTTTTCTTTGCAAATTCTAGTCGGCTTGGTTCCATATCTTGAGCTAACATACTCTTTGAAACGTCCAACAAAATAAATAAATCACGACCTTGTTGCTGTACAGCCTCTTCTTTTTTTCCCCATTGAGGTTGTAAAAAAGCAAGACCCAATGCTAGTGTACCGATACAAAAAAACAATGTCCTCAATAAACGTCGCACACTCGAATAATGTAACAAAAATTTATTGTCTTTAAATCCAAAACCAGCCTTACGCATCAATATTGTAATTTTGCCATAAATTACAACACGTAATAAACATAATGCAACAGCAATGAATAGTATCCAACTATTAGAAAGATTGCCCCACATTAGATCACCCGCCAGATAAAACTTGAAAGCAAACTATAAAGAATAATAAATAACAAAGCAATCCATAAACCTATCATAAATGTGTCTTTATATTGTGTATATAGATTGGCATCACGCTTAGTCTTTTCTAACTTATTAATAACTTCATAGATCGTACGCATCTCTTTTTGATTTTTTGCACGGAAAAATTTACCACCCGTTTCATAAGCAATTTGCTCCAATAAAACAGTATTAAGTGGTGAATATGCTAGCTGATAACCAACCATAGAGTTGTACAGATATCCCCCTTGCTTTCCTCCAATGCCGATTGTATATATTTTAATATTTAATTTTTTTGCTATATCAATTGCCGTGTGTGGTTGCATATCATGATGACTTGGAACACCATCGGTTAAAAGAATAATAATCTTGCTTTTAGCAGCAGAATCTTTTAATCGATTAAGGCTTGTTGCCAGTGCTTTTGCAATTACTGTTCCATTAGGATCTACAGTATTACCTAAATCCAATTCCTTAATAATCTCAATTAAAATTTTCTTATCAAGAGTTAGTGGTGCTCGCGATAGAGCATTCTGCCCAAAAACAACAAGGCCTATTGAATCGTCATCTCGCTCTTTAATAAATCGAATAGCTTCTTCTTTAGCAATGGCAACACGAGATTTAAGTTCTTTAAGATCATCAAGCGCTTGCATGCTTCCAGAAAGATCCAATGCCAACATAATATCAATACCTTCAACTGGCAACTTGGAACGTTTATCAACCACTTGAGGCTTGAGCATTAAAAATGAAAGTATGATTAAAAGTGCAAATCGAAGCATGAAAAATGCTCTACTAGGAAGTGCAGAACCACGAATTCCCATCTGTTTCATTAAACCTACCAATGTATATTGGTAGGTCACAGGCTTGTATAACCATAATCGGTATATTAAAGCTCCAACGAGTGTTGGAATAATAAAATATAGCCAATTAAGTTGAGCGAAATGTATATCGAACACCATGCGTTATCTAACTTTGTACTTCTATTAATCTATCTATTAAAAGTTTTAGCGTAGCACAAAATTATGATAACTAAAAAATTATGATTGTGGTAGATCTTTTCGCTTAATGTATACAACTTTAGTAAGCGTCTCATTCGGTGCAATATAATTCATACCAAATGTTTCATATGGGGAGGTGATATTATCTCGTATTTTTTTCTTTTCTTTTCGATATTGTAAGCCACAGATCACTGATGGAGCCATAGACACTATCAGCGAACCGATAAGAATTCCCTCGAAAACAAGTAAAGGCCAGCCTGCCCATGCAGCCAATATAGCGCACCAAATACCCGCTATAAATATGAAAGGCGCAAATATACATGCTCCTGCTCCTATTGCAACATACAAACGTGCTTGAAACTCTGCTTGGATCCTCACATCTTGAAGTGATGCTAACTTAAGATTAATATCATCCCTAGAAAAATTAATACCACGAGAAGAATGATTGGTAACCTTAACAGCAAGAGGAATAATCGCATGCGCTTTGTTTCTTCTCTTAAATTCATTTCCTAACTTTTCCTTGGATTCCTGTGGTGTCATCTCTTGAATGCTTATTGAAACCCCATTCTTCATATATTCATGAGAATAGTGTTTTTGCCTATTTGAAGGTTTAGACTGTGCAGCCTGAAGCGGACTTGCAAAAACAATACCTATAATAAACATAAAAAAGGATGATTGCGTCATTGTATACATTATATTTCTATAGTTAACTGTATTCATTATGTAGCTCTTATTCTCTGTCAACCCAATAAAATGTCCTAATAGACATTATTATGAACTGTTTACAGATATAGTCAAGAATTCACCCTTGCATTCTCCTTCTTTTTGCGATATCTTCCTCATACATACTCAAGTATTAGTTTACGATAAAAATAAATAGCCTATATAAAAGCCTCGAAAACGAATTTTGAATATTATTTGACTTTTTGAAAATAAATACCTTATTCTTAAATTTAAGATGAAAAAATTAGCAGAAGAGCGAGTGGCTGTGAGCCAATGATTAAAAGAGGATTATGAAGAAATTATTAATTGTAGAATCCCCCGCCAAGATTAAGACCATTTCCAAGTTTCTGGGAAGTGATTTTAGAATTATGTCTACGGTGGGTCATATCAAGGATCTTCCTAGTAAATCAATAGGTGTTACTATGGGTACACCTATCAAGCTTGAATATGTAACGCTTGAAAACAAGGAAAAGGTCATTGCGGACATCTGCAAACAAGCAAGCACGAGCGACGAAATCTATCTTGCTCCCGATCCTGATCGTGAGGGAGAAATAATTGCCTGGCATATTGAAGAAGAAATTAAAAAAGTTGCCCCTAAAAAGGCTAAAATATATCGTATCACCTTTAACGAAATTACTAAGCCAGCTATCATAGAATCTCTCCAACATCTCTCTGACGTTGATATGCAAAAGGTTGCTGCACAGCAAGCACGTCGAGTACTTGATCGCTGGGTGGGCTATGAAGTATCACCTATTCTTTGGCAAAAACTTATGAAAGGCCTATCTGCAGGCCGTGTGCAATCTGTGGCTCTCAAGCTTATCTGTGATCGTGAAGAAGTAATCAGAGATTTTAAGCCTGAAGAATATTGGTCCATTCAGGGTGAATTTCAACAAGGTAAGGCCAAAATTTCTGCTGATCTTGCACAGATCAATAAAAAAGCTTTCAAGATTACAAATAAACAAGACGCCGACAAAATTATTAATGAAATCAAAAAAGATGATTTCATTGTTGAGTCTATCCAAGATAAAAAACGCCTCAAAAATCCTCTTCCGCCATTTATGACGAGCACACTTCAACAGGCAGCATACAATCGTCTTGGGTTCTCGGTAAAAAAGACCATGACGGTCGCACAAAAGCTTTATGAAGGTATACCATTACAGGATAAAAGTACGCCAGTTGCTCTGATTACTTACATGCGTACAGATTCGCTCCGTATCTCTGATACAGCACTCAAACAAGCTCGTGGTTTTATTAAAAAGATATATGGTGATGAATATCTTCCAAAAACTGAAAATAGTTATGAAAAGAAAAAAGGTAGCAAAGTTCAAGATGCTCACGAAGCTATCCGACCAATTGATACCAACTTGACTCCTGAACAAGTTAGCCAATATCTACCGCCTGATGCGGCTAAACTTTATAAACTTATTTGGCAGCGATTTGTTGCATGTCAAATGACACCGGCAGAGTACGCACAACGTCAAGTTACCATTACTAGCGTAAAATACCTTTTTAGGGTTACTGGATCTACCCTCGTCTTTGACGGTTTTCTAAAAGTTTATAATATCGAAGAAGATGAAGATGAAAACAAAATTGTCATCCCAAAAGAGCTTGAAGCTAAAAAGCCTATCGACAATAAAAAGACTGAGGGCAAACAGCACTTTACTCAACCACCTCCACGATTTAGTGAAGCATCGCTGGTAAAAGAGTTAGAAAAAGAAGGTATCGGACGTCCAAGTACTTATAGTGCAATCTTAAGTACTATTCAAGCACGGAATTATACTGCTTTGGATTCAAAAAAGAGATTTATACCAACTGAACTTGGTATGCAAGTCACCAAACTTCTTGTAGAAAATCTTCCTCATATCATCAATGAAAAATTTACAGCACGTATGGAAGAAGAATTAGACAAGGTAGAATCAGGAGATCTTGAAAGAGACAAACTTCTTAATACATTCTACAAAAGCTTTTCTGAAGATTTAGTAGCTTTCAAAGGAACATCTAAAGGGAAAAAACCATTAGAACCTACAAATATTAAATGCCCAAAGTGTAAAAAAGAAAAACTGGTCATACGATTCGGAAAAGCCGGTGAATTTCTTGGTTGCCCTGCATACCCTGAATGTGATTTTACAAGCAACTTTGAACGCACCGAAGACGGCACTATCAAACTTGTCGAAATGGAAAAGCCTAAACTTTTGGATATGAAATGTCCTGAATGTGGCAAACCATTACGTAGTATGGTTGGTAGGTTTGGTCCATTCATATCATGTTCTGGTTATCCAGAGTGTAAGTATATTCATCAAGAAGTAGCTAAATTCCCATGCCCAGACTGCGGTGGTAAAATAGGAAAGCGTTCTTGGAAGGGTAAAACATTTTGGGGATGTAAAAACTATCCTAAATGTAAATTTGTGATCTTTAGTGATATTGAAGAAACAGAGTGTCCTAAGTGTAAATCACCATATCTTCTCAAACGAGTTGATAAAGAAGGCAATGTTATACTTTCATGCCCAGTATGCGATAAAGAAGCTACCGCCCCTGTTAAAAGAACAGCTGTAAAAAAAACAACTTCTCGCAAGACAACTACAGTAAAAAAAGCCGCTACTAGTAAGACTGCAACTAAAAAAGTTGCTAGTTCACGAAAAACCACAAAGAAATAGGCCTTACTTGAAATTTTAAAATAGCCTACCTAGCTAATTAGTTGGTTATTTTAAAATAGAGCCATTTACCATTGGTTTATGCGGCGTAATATAGGATAGATTGCCATTGCCGTCATCGGCACATAGCATCATGCCCTGAGATTCCATACCCATCATCTTACGTGGTTTAAGATTAACAACAAAAACACCTTGTTTATTTACAAGATCTTCAGGCTGGTAAAATTTCTTAATCCCTGCAAAAATTTGGCGAATACCCTTATCTCCACAGTTGACCAGCATTTTTAAAAGCTTATCTGAACCCTCAACTGGTTCAACTGATTCAATCGTTCCTACAACAAGTTGTACTTTAATAAAATCTTTAATATCGATGGTATCTGAACTGACTACTTCTTCTTTCTTTTCAATAATTTTTTCTTCTGACACTTTTGTGCTTTCAATTTTAGTAAACAATACTGGTACTTGTTTCAATTCAAATGTTTTATCCCAATTTTCTAAGCCCTTAATCACATCACCATTCAACTCAAATTGAGAGTCGATAGCATCAAGCAATGTTTCCATCTTACTTGGCATCACTGGCCAATAGATAGTACCAATTGTGCGTAGCGCATGACATGTCGCAGCAAGAACTTGCATAAAAGCTTCATTATCAGACTTAGCAAGCTTCCATGGTTCTTGGGCATGAAAATATGCGTTAGTTCTTGCAACAAAGCGCTTTACTTCTGCATAAGCCATATGCAATGAATATTCTTGAAGATACATGGCAACATCAGCAAGCATTGTTTTATTTGCTTGTTGTAGTTCTAATGCAGCATGTGACCACTTTGCTGGTGGAACAATAGTTTTTACATTGTTGAGCTGTGCAAGCATAGTCATTCGATTAAGAAGATTGCCTATCTCATTTGCAAGATCTGAAGTAATACGTTGTTCAAGATCCTCAATACTAAATGGTGAATCTTGAGTTACAGCCATCTGTGTTGTCAAAAAATAACGAACTGCATCGGGACCATATTCTTTGTACAAAAATTCTGGATCCATTACATTGCCTAAAGACTTAGACATCTTTTGATCGCCAACCTTAATCCAACCATGAACTAATAAATGCTTTGGCATTGATAAATCAGACGCCATTAAAAATGCTGGCCAATAAACCGCATGAAAGCGTACAATATCTTTCCCCATTACTTGGACATTAGCCGGCCACCATTTGGCAAATTGATCTTTTTTATCTTCTTGAAGATAGCCTATAGCTGTAATATAGTTATTCAGAGCATCTGCCCAAACATACGTAACATGTTTAGCATCACCTGGAAATGGAATACCCCACTTCACTGTTGTTCGAGAAATACAAAGATCTTTCAGTCCTGATTCTACGAAGCTAATAACTTCATTCATCCGTTCTTTTGGCAAGATAAATTCTGGATTATTTTTATAAAAATCCAACAGTTTATTCTGATATGCAGAAAGCTTAAAGAAATAACATTCTTCTTCAATATAATGTGTTGATCTATTACAACTTGGACATGCTGGTCCAGATTGATTTGTATCTGTCGGTGCTCCCTGAGCTTCTTTATCGGACAAAAACGTTTCACATGGCGTACAATACCAACCATTATAGCTGGACTTGTACACATCACCTTTATCAATCAACTGCTGCAACCATTGCTGTACTGCTTTAACATGGTACTCATCAGTTGTACGAATAAAATGTGAATAATCTATTTCAAACTGCTTCCATGTTTCTTTGTAAGCACTGATAAAACTATCCGTAAATTCCTTTGGAGTTTTACCAGCTTTTTGCGCTGCAGCTGCAATTTTTTGACCATGCTCATCGGTACCCGTCAAAAAAAATGTTTCTTTTCCTTGCAACTTTTCCCAACGATTGAGCACATCAGCAAGAACCGTTGTATAGAGTGTACCCAGATGCGGCTTGGCTGTTACATAATAAATTGGCGTAGTAATGTAAAATGTATTCACAAAATTCCTAATCTGAAAACAAAATTTTTAAGATCTTTATCTAATAGTCTACCGCGAATAACGAGATTGGTGAACTACTCGCCCCAAAGGAGCGAGAATGCGCAAACTTTTTAGTTCAAAATTATTCCATCCATTTAAAGGCTTAAATAAAAGCATAATTTCACTTTTTGTATGCACTTATAGTTCCTACGATTGATCTATTAAATCTGGCACAATAAAGATAAATGATATACCTTTATTGACCACCTGTCATAGAATTGGTAATCTGAAGGTGTAGAATCAATTATATGAGAGGATGTCCATGAATAATTTCAATTTCTTATCCAGCAGTATGCTATCACTATTCATTTCTAGGCTCCCTCATCTTCATCATCACTCCAACTAAAGGCTTTATCGACCAGCCTTGATGGTCTTTTTTGTTGTATATTTAAGTTTTAAGTTATCAGGAGTTTTTGATGAATATTTATTTTATTTCCATTTTTTCAATTTTAACCATTATTTATTTGTATCTTGGCTATATTGCTTCCAAACGTATAAGTACACTTAAAGACTATTTTTTAGCCGGCAGAGATCTTGGATTTTTTGCTTTGGTATCTACTTTAATTGCCACTCAATTAGGTAGCGGAACTCTACTAGGGATTGCCCAAAAATCATATGAAGTTGGATATTATGGCATCCTATATGCTCTTGGCATGAGTATTGGTTTCATTATCCTCAGTCTTGGACTTGCATCAAGAATGCAGGCTCTTGATGTAGCAACTACGGCAGAGCTTTTTGAAACACGATATAATAGTGTAACTTTGAGAAAAATTGCCTCAATTTTATCCATTATTACATTATGCGGAATTCTTATTGGTCAGATTGTCGCCTCTCGAGAATTTATTGTTGGTATCTTTCAGTCTCAGTCTCTAGGCACAGAGATTATGTTCCTACTATTCTGGATCTTTATTATTACCTATACCATTCTAGGTGGTTTGAAAGCAGTTGTTATCACAGATGTATTCCAACTCTTTTATATCATTGTAGTATTTACTGGAATTTTTGTTTATGCCCTTTGGCAAGAACCAGCAAGCTTTTTTAAGGTTTCTAATCTTTTAGGCACCCAAAAACAATTTAATATATCATATTATGAGCTTATGACTTTTTTACCCACCTTAATTGCACCAGCATTATTTAGTCTTATTGAACAAGATCTTGCTCAACGCTTCTTTTCTGCACGTACCAAAATAATTGCAACAAGCTCAGCCATTGTTTCCAGTATCTTCATGATTGCTTTTGCAATTATTCCTATTTATTTTGGCATGCAAGCAAAACTGCTTAACTTAATCATTCCAGCAGGAAGCAACCCACTCATACCAGGGTTGCAATACTATGCCAATAACTTTGTTTTTGCACTGCTAATATGCGGCCTTATTGCAGCTATTACTTCAACAGCAGATTCTTTGCTTTGTGCTATAAGCTCCAACGTTGCACAAGATTTCAAATTCAGTTTTCTTGGAAACAAACAATCAATTCAGCGGTCACAATGGATCACCTTGTTTGTCGGAATAAGCATGCTTACCCTCTCCTATTTCATTAATGCAGGGATCATTGATATCATTATCAGCAGCTATAGCATCTCTATTAGTACCCTCTTTGTGCCACTCATTATCTGCTATTTTAAAAAGAATGTTTGTAGACAAGCCGCATGGGCCAGTGTAATTATAGGTGCCATTTCCCAAATTCTTTTTTGGTTGTACCCAGTATTTCTTGCTGACCTCTATATTATTGGTATCGCAACATTGGCATTCATATTGACCAGTTATACCTGTAAAAAGCTTAAAACCGGTAGTTATAATTGACTTTTATGGCCAATAATATAATATATATAAAGGTTATATTTACATAAATATGAAGGAAACTTATGAAAAAGTTAATATTCACAACTGCGTTTGCTTCTAAGATCTTGTTAGTAACGCTCCTTGCCTCTATGACTTCACAATCTATTATTGCAAAAGAACGAGACACTCAAACTGAAAATATGGTACTTCAACTTATAGGGGACCCCTCAATCGCCGTAATTGAAAATATGGCAAAAAACCTACAAATCAAAGATTCTGCTATTGTAGATAAGGTTATACAACAAGTAAAAGACCAGCTTCAAAATAATATCGAAACAATTACCGAGATTTATCTTAAAGAATTCTCCAAGAAAGAACTTCAACAAATTGTTAACTTTTTTAAAGGTGAATTGGGATCAAAATACAGTAAATTTAGCGCAAATGTTGTCCAAAATAGTGATTACATGCAACTTCTAACTCCCATCTTTGCAGAGGCTATACAATCTCTCCAATCAATGCTCCCTAAGCAAAATGCACCTCAAATGGTGGAAGCCTCAAAGGAAATTGAAGCTATTAGTTCACAAGCTGAATTAGATATCCTTCTCAAAGAAAATAACTTGGTTGTTCTTAAATTCTACTCTGATTCATGTCCACCTTGTAAAATGCTCAATGGACCCTACAATGAACTAGCAGAAAAGAACAATGAAATTAAGTTTGTTTCTGCCAACCTTAATGTTGCACAAGAACTAGCTAAGAAATATTCTGTTACAAGTATTCCTGCAGTTAAAATTTTCAAAAACGGTGAACTTGTAGATGAGGTCATTGGATACAATCCTGACAAGCTAAAAGAACTCATCACAAAAAATAAATAACTCCAACTCCAAAAAAGGACATTGTATGAACAATACTCAAGCAGAAAAATTAGTGCTTGAATTGGTTGGCAATCCAATCATTGAACATGTAGAGCATATGGCAGAAATAGCTGAAATTGAAGATTCCGCAGTTTTAAATGCCACTAAAAAAAAGGCTCTAGCAAATTTAAAGCAAAATCTATCTGAAGTAACAGAATATTACCTCAATGAATTTTCAATTGAAGAACTCCAAAAGATCGTCGAGTGGAACTCAAGCGAACTGGGAATTAAACATAGAAACTTCTACGAAGACAGTATGTCTGATCAACTACATATGCAAATGATCATGCCTCCTCTCAAAGAAATAATCGAAGATCTTGAAAACGCAGCACCAGATGCTGAATATGAAGAAGAAGAAGATTAGATTTTTTAAATAAAGATAAAAAAAAGACCCGCAATTAATTGCGGGTCTTTTTTTAGCTATTTAATTTTAGCTGGAACGCTTTCGCATACCTGCTTTCAATATCTTTTTACGAAGTCGAATACTTTCTGGCGTCACTTCAATAAGTTCATCTGGACGAATCCATTCCATACATTTTTCCAAATTCATGACACGTACTGCACCAATTTGTGCTGCTTCATCTGTACCAGAAGCTCGCATATTAGTAAGTTTTTTTGTCTTACATGGATTAACTTCAAGATCAACTTCTCGACTATTTTCACCAATTACCATACCTTCATACACTTCTTGTCCTGGCTTAACAAAGAACTCACCACGAGATTGAAGATTGTCGAGAGCATACGTTGTAATTTTACCTGGTTCCATCGTAACAATGGCACCTTTATTACGTGTTGGAATATCACCTTTATATGGTTCATAACCTTTGAAACTCACATTTAATAAACCAGTACCACGAGTATCTGTTAAAAACTGACTTCTGAATCCAATAAGTGCACGTGATGGAATAGCAAATTCCATCTTTATTCTTCCTTCACCACTTGGTGATATATTGGTTAATTCAGCTTTTCTGCTACCAAGACTCTCCATAATAATACCTTGGTGAATTTCTTGGATATCCAAAATAAGATTTTCAATTGGCTCATGTTTAGCGCCATTGATAGTCTTATAAATCACTTCTGGAGCTGAAAGTTGTAGCTCAAATCCTTCACGACGCATGTTTTCAACTAAAATTCCAAGGTGTAACTGACCTCGACCAGAAAGCTTGAATGATTCTGGTGAATCAGTTGGCTCTACACGAAGTGCTACGTTAGTTTCTAATTCTTTTTCAAGACGTTCCTTAATCTGACGAGATGTCAAAAGTTTGCCTTCTCGTCCATTGAATGGAGAATTATTAACTGATAAATACATAACAAGTGTTGGTTCATCAATAGCAACATATTTACAAGGTAATGGCTTATCAACATTGCAAAGCGTTGTATTAATCTTTATCGGATCACTAAATCCGGTAACAGCAACAATATCACCAAACTTGGCCTTATCTACTTCAAGCCGATTAAGACCTTCAAATTTGTAAATTTTTGTAATTTTTGATGGCTTGCTGACTTTATTATCAAGACAACTAATAAAAGACATACCTACTGTCATTTCACCACTAAAAATACGGCCAATCGCAATAAGACCCAAATAATCAGAAGAGTCAAGACATGTTGTTAAAAACTGAAGCCCTTCGCTTGTTTGTTCTTCTGGTGGACTAATGTACTCTAGAATTGCCTCAAAAAGAGGTATCATATTACCTGAACGTTGGGTTGAATCTGTAGATACATATCCATCTCTAGAAGATCCATATAAAACTGGAAAATCTAACTGGTTTTCATTGGTAGCTAAATCTAAAAACAAATCATGAATTTGAGATTCAGTTGCCTCAATTTGGGCATCTTTTCTATCAATCTTATTGATAACCACAATTGGTTTAAGATTAAGATTTAACGCTTTTTGAAGCACAAATCGCGTACCAGGTAGCACACCTTCAGCAGCATCAACGAGCAAAATAAAGCCCTCAACCATCTGTAAAGTTCGTTCTACCTCTCCACCAAAGTCAGCGTGACCTGGGGTATCAACAATATTAATGAACTTATCTTTATATTTGATACCAGTATTTTTTGCTAAAATGGTAATACCACGCTCTTTTTCGATAGCATTCGAGTCCATAATCCGATCATCAGTCTCCTTGATCGTACCAGACTGCTGAAGCAACTCATCAACCAAGGTAGTTTTACCATGATCCACGTGCGCAATAATAGCAATATTTCTTATATCTGATCTTATCTTCTTATCCATATACTTTTTTTATTCCTAATGATTGATTTGTGTCCCTCGAATTGGCTTACTACAGCCCCTTTGTATAGATTACAGCAAATATTTCTCTTTGTAAATTCCATCCTTCATTTTTTTTGGCTTTGTTGTTTGGCATAGATAGAATAAGTGATATACTAGTACATATAGGTAATTTTTAGTAAATTTTAGGGTAATTATTTATGTTTTCACTCATTTATCCCTTTGCCGTTCTTGCAAGTGGGATTACAGCTAATAAGATGATTTTGAGAGATTTACCAGCAATCTTCTTTGTTGGTATCCGTATGATTCCTGCCGGTCTTATATTGCTAACCTATATATTGATTAAAACTAACCTTAAAAGCTTTCTGACTAAGATAAAAGATTATTCTGGATGGCTAGCTATTGCCACCTTTTTTACAACCTTTTTTCCGGCTTTGTGTAAAGCATATGCATTAAAACATACCCTTTCATCTAAGGTTGCCCTGATTGGAAGCTTGGATCCATTTATTACAGCCATCTATGTATACTTTATTTTTGGTGAAAAGCTTACGCGCAATAAGCTTTTTGGTATTCTCCTTGGATTCACTGGAAGTATTATCCTGGTATATTACCATTCTGGCCAGACACAAAATATTGAGTTTTTTGGCTTTCTGTCCTTAGCTGAATTGGCAGCCTTCGGTTCAGTAGCCTTAAGTCGATTTGGTTGGATTTATGTACAAAAGCTCCTACGCACTAAGCAGTTTACTCCTATGGAAGTCACTGCAGTTACAATGCTAATCGGTGGAATTTTAGCCCTTTTCACAGCTATTGTATTAGGCGAAGGCACCCATGCCACACTACAACTCACACCTACAATCATAATGCTCCTGATTTATACAATCTGTATAGGCAATGTCATTGGTTATAACCTATATGCTCGACTACTTAAGCATTATAGTTCAACCTTTGTAGCTCTGTCAGGATTTAGCCTCCCATTCTTCGTATATCTCTATGGCTGGCTCATAATTGGCGAACCTTTATACATAAGCTTCTTCATTTCAGCAGCCATAACTTTCCTCGGACTTCTTGTATTTTATAAAGATGAAATCAAGACAGCTTTGCATAGATAACCTGTAGACAATTTTAACTCTATTTGTATACTTATAAAAGAATTATTAAACTCACAAATGAAAGCTCAATATGAAGAAATTATTACTTTCTATCTTAATTTTAACGACAATTACCCCCTGTTACTCTAAAACTTGGGAAGCTAGCTTCAAGTCTGCAGTTGGTTTTGCAGCTGGTGCTGCAACCGGTGTAGGAACCGCAGAGGGACTCAAATATACTTTTCAAGACCCATATTATTCTCAATACTCCGCATTTTCATTAGGTGATCAACCAAAACTCAATGCTGCTATTTATACAGCGTCATTTTTCCTTGGTGGTTACATTGGTAAAAAAATTGGATACTATTGTACTCCAGATTCAAGATTCAAACGAGCAAAAAAGTTGGTCCAAAGTATTGATACCAAATTACTCGATATTTGTAGCTATGGATGCCAGAATGTTGGTATGTGTTATGTATATGATGCTGACAAATTTTATTACGGTATCAAAACTTGGTATGCACATAGCAAATTTCCTCTCCGCTCTGCATTTGAAAATTTGATCCAACAACAATATAAATTAACCAAAGCAAAATCACTTCTAGAGTCTACACGAGAAAAAGCTACATTTACTAAAGCTTCTGATCGTCTTTTAGATGTAATTTACAATGCACGAATGATCATTTTAGAAGCGAGTATGGCACTCAAAGAATGTCCGAATTGGATTGAAGAATCACTAGCTTATGAAGCAGAACAAGCGCGATTAGCACAAGAAAGAATTGCACGAGCACAAGAAGATCAAGCACGTGCGCAACATTCTTTGGCTACTGCAACATGGATAAATGCTCTTCAATCAAAAAAACAAAATAATATTTATATCGATAATCACAATTATAACAACTAGCTTATAGCCATTTTTTTAAGGAATTTTATGAAAAAATTAATGTTGATATCTCTTTTATCTCTTTCAACTCTCAGTTTTGCTGAATCTGGAACCTCAGTAGAATCAAATGTAGAGTGGATTTTGAATGAAACACTAACTAAATCACTTGCAAGCGATATTACTCGTTTGTTTGCTTCACAACCTAATCTTACACAACAAGAACAACAAGAAGCTGAAAAGGTTATGGGTCAAATTTTCGATAAACTCTTTGAATTGATGAAACAAAATGTACCCGCTATCACTAATATTTATCTAAAGTATTTTACAGCAGAAGAAATTGAACAATTAGTAAGTTTATATAGAAGTGAGCTAGGACAAAAATTGATCCTTGTTCAAGGTTCAATGATGAATAACATAGCAGAATTTTTACAGCCTCAAATTATAAACATAATCAATGATCTAAGCAGTGATTTTGCGAAATCTGATATGATTATTGCTTAAAAAGCATTATATATAACCTCAACAGATCCCCATGTTAACGCATGGGGATTTTTTTATTGCTTTTCTTTGACAATCGTCTAGACTCTGTAAATGATGTTTTTTATCTCAAAAAAAGGATGCATATTATGAAGAAAATACTTCTCTTTCTCCTCCTTATCCCAACACTGCAACAAGCAGAAGAAAAAAAAAGAAAACTTTCTCAAGAAACTAAAATAAAAACTGCTGTTGGTGTTGCTACTGCCGCATTAGCTGGATTTGCTCTGTATGAAGGATATAAGTTTTACAAAAGTAATTACTTTGATAATGAATGGGTACTTTGTAAACTTGGTAATAAAAAAGTTCAAGAAGTTATTCGGTATACCGCTGCTACAGCCGTTGCTAGTTTCTTAGGTTATCATGGCGCATATCAAGTAACCCCAGATGGTAAGCTTGATCGTGCAAAAGGTGAAATGAACAAAGTAAATCATCATCTTGTTGAAATTTGTAAAAAAACTAATGACCCAGTTACTTTTTACAAAGAAATTAATCAATTTTTCTTCTATAGTCATTTTCCTCTAATCACAGCATTTGCACAACTTGATGCATATGATAATTCATTGGTACATGCTGAAGAACTATTAGTAGCAGCCAGCAGCAACAAAGACGTTGCTGATGAATGTTTTACTCTCTTGATAGAAATCAAAGTCATTAGAAAAGTTCTTGTTGAAGCAATGGTAACATTGAAAAAACATCCTGAATGGTCAGAACAAATGAACAGCCGTAACTTACATGCAGCTGCACGACGTGAATGTACTCGAGAATTTTGTGCTTAAGCACAGTAAGGGCCATGGAAATTCCATGGCCCTATTTTTTTACAAAAAAATTAATAATAAAAAGCTGTATAGTTTTTTATTATTAATAAGCTTAACTATCGCTCCTCAAGAAAGTGAACAAAAAAATAGGCCCTGGAAAAAATATGTCCCATACGCTCTTGTTGCTACTTCGGGAGTTATGCTTGTTGCTTCTGTATTAATACTCAAAGAAGCTCGTAAAGAATCACGCCTAGCCCATCAACTCACTGAACAACAAATTGAAAATCAAACCTTCCTTAATTCTCTTTTCAATGACGCTGATACACAAAACTATCTAACCAATATAAAGCGTCCCTTCGTTAAGGAATTCTTACGAAGATGGCGTTTAGATTTATTTGAAACCTACCTAGAAAAAAATCCACCCCGAAAATAATCCATCTCCAAGCTGATGTTTGGAAGTTTTAACCTGGATTTATAGACCATTTTTTCTTCATATGCTATAATAAAGTGTAATAATCCCTAAATTAGTTTAAGTTAATGGAGGAACAGCTCGATGATTCATCGTGTTATACATCGCTTTTTTCCCGATCTTAATGACCAAGAGGTACAAAAATTTAGCATACTATCGCTAGGTTTTTTTACAATCGTTGGTGCATATTGGCTTATGCGTCTTTTAAAAGAGACCGTGATGTACAAGATAGCTTTCCCTATAGAACTTGGCTGGGCATGTGGGCATGGACGTATGATGCAACCATTGGCAAAGTCATTATCACCACTCATGATTATTCTAGTTATCCTCCTTTATTCCAAACTTATTGATCGATATAAAAAACAAACACTCTTTTATATCATCTGTTCTGGTTATGCTTTATTTTTTACCGTTATTGGTATTTTACTTGGTATAAAATTATCTATGGGTAGCGCCTGTCTTGGTAAGTCACTCCTAGCAGCCGTTGGCTGGGCAGTTTATTTAGGCACAGAAAGTTTTGGATCTTTGATTATCACCCTTTTTTGGTCATTTGTTGTTAGTATTTCAAAAACTGATGAAGCAAAAAAAGGCTTTCCTCTCATTATTGCAGGTGGACAGCTAGGGGCAATTATCGGTTCATCCCTCAATTTATTCACTGAGCAATTAGGTGGCACCTGGATTTTATTTTTTATTGCAGCAGCCGCAATTGCCACAATAATTCCAATTATTGTCTATTTGATGAAAGTTGTACCAGAAAGCCAATTAATTGGTAACGTAAAAGCTCATGCTTCTGAAGATAAAAAAGAAGGATTCGTTGAAGGATTTTTAACAGGCATGCAATTGCTATGTACGAAGCCTTATTTGATGGGTATTTTAATAATTTCTACAATCTATGATATTGCAAGTCAAATTATGGATTATCAAATGCATTCGCTTGCTGATATAAGTAGTCTATTTCATGGAGAAATTGGCTTTTCTCAATTTCAAGGAATCTATGGTATTACAACCAACACTCTTTCGTTTGCAATGGCATTATTAGGTACAAGTTTCCTATTTAAAAAATTTGGAATTAGGCGCTGTCTTCTTATTTACCCATCTGTATTCGCCTGCATTGTTATTACTTTCTTGGGTTTATATATGAATATGACACTTTCAATCAACCAACTTCTATTCATGTCTTTGTGCGCTATGGTACTTATTAAAACAGTAAGTTTCACAGTTAACAACCCCGCCAAGGATATTTTATACATTCCAACAAGCAGAGATGCTCGATTTAAAACTAAAGGTTGGATTGATATGTTTGGTAGCCGAACAACCAAAATGATCGGCTCTCGCGTTACAGATACGCTTAAACATAGTTTTAATGAACTCATTATTTATGGCGGACTTATTAGCCTTGGCATAATAGGATTCTGGGTCATTGCTGCAATTCTTGTTGGTAAGAAAAACGAACAACTCGTTAAGAGTGGCGAAATTGTCGAATAAAACTAAGCAGCCTTAACCGCAAGCCATATCCGATTTAAATCTTTTAGTGAAATCGAACTATCAAAAAATGAAAATTGCTTAAAGTCTTTCAATTTAGATAGATTCTCAATACCTGATATATATGAGGTATCTCGTTCAAGCATAAGGTCTTTTCTTGTAGGCAAAAAACCTTGTAAATCTGCATTGATACGTAGCACATCTTTTTGGTATAAAAAATTTATAAATTCATAAACCAAATCCGTATTAGAACCAGCTTTTGGGATGACGATATTATCAATTAACATGAATGCTTTTTTTGGAACCAAAAATCCAAGATTTTTAAACTGGCCACTTTTGATACCTGCCCAAACTTGAAAACTTGGTATCATAGCAACAGCACTCGTCTTGGAATAAAGTAAAAACTCACCTCTTAAGTCTGAATATGATTCAACCCATTGTTTTTGCTCTAATAACAATTTTTTTATTTGCTCAAGTTCTTCACTATTCAAATCTGTAACTTTACCAAACAAATACTGTGCTGCAGAAAGAATTACTTCACGCGGATCATCTGTCATGCCTACATGACCTGGTGTTACATTTTTATCAAAAAGAAGTCCCCATCCATCTGATGGTGGTTGCATAAACGCTGTTTTATCATAACCAATACCCATGATATCCCAGTAATATGGAATTGAGTATTCATTTTTGGGGTCAAAATAATGTCCTAATAAACGCGAATCAAGTTCATGCCAAAAATTCAACTTGCTCTTATCAAGTTTTTTAAGCATCCCTTTTTCTATTAAAATACGAGTTGATGAATCCGTTGGAATGACAAGATCATATCCTTGAGATTTTGTTAACTCCAATTTAGACAATAATTCTTCATTGTTTTCATAAAAATTTATATAAACTTTTATCCCAGTATTTTTCTCAAATTCTCGTATGCTATCTTCATCAATATAGTCTGGCCAAGTAGCCACAGTAATGACACGACCAGATTTAAAAATCAAACGTGCTGCTGGAGAAAGATAGATAAATAATGCAATAATCCCAATCCAAAAAACAATAAATCCACATCGGATCATCACTTTTGTAACAAAGTTATATACCATTACAATATCTCCTCCGAAGACTTTTTAGTTACGTAGGAAAATAATAGGACAAGCAACATACTCACCATCAGCATAAGCATGGATAAAGCATTTATAACTGGAGAAACACCTGATCGAATAAGCGCAAATATATACAAAGATAACGTTTGAGAGGTTGGACCAGCACAGAAAAATGCGATCAAAAAATCATCCAGACTTATAATAAATACAAGCAATGCTGCGGATATTAGTGCCGGATATAAAAAAGGCAAAATAACTTTAAAAAATGTCTGTCTTGTTGAAGCTCCCAAGTCAGCACTCGCTTCTAAAAGACGGTTATCCATTTCACCGTAGCGAGCGTGGAGTATTGGAACCACAAATCCAAGACCCAATAATGTATGCCCAATAATAAGCGTATTAAGACCCAATGGTACCATTAACCAAGAAAATATTGATAATAAACCAACAGCAATTACAATCTCTGGAATCATTGCAGACAAGTAGAAAATGGAAAAAAATTTATCTAATTTTTTTCCAAAACTATATACAATCATCAATCCAAAGATCAGACTTAAAAAAACCGCCACAACAGCAATAATAAGTGTATTTTTTAATGCAAACCAAAGCTCTTGTGCTTGAAACAATTGTTGATACCATTCAAAAGTAAAGCCAGTCCAAAAATAACCTAGTTGATTATTATTAAATGAAAATATTAACATAATCACAATTGGTATATACAAAAAAAGATATATCCCTAACACGGTTGTTGGCAGCCAAAAACGTTTCAATATGTTCATGAACTTGCCCTCGTAATTCTATAAAATATGTATCTAAATAAAACAAAGATCATTAACAAAGCCCAACCAAGCATGAAACCACTTAAGCAGGTAAAAGCAGAACCAAGTGCAACATTCTGATCAAGAAGAAAGTAGCTCGATATAAGCGTTCCAACAAAGAGCATTTTACCTCCTCCCATAAGTGTAGGAATAACAAACTCACCAAATGATAAAATGAATACCAAAAACACCCCTATGCGTGCCCCTACCAGTGTTAATGGAAATGTAATTCTAAAAAATGTCTGCGAAGATGTAGCGCCAAGATCCGTAGAAGACTCAATCAATGTATAATTTAATTTTTCAAATATTGTATACAATGGCAAAACCATGAATGGTAGATAAGTATGAAACATTACTAATCCAACAGCAAATAATGAGTTAGCTAAATACAATGGCTCATTGATGATATGAAGCTTTAATAAAACTGTATTAAGAATACCATTGCGTTCCAATACAAAAAACCAACTATATACATGAAGTAAAAAATTAACCCAAAACGGTAACGTCAATAAAAAAAGCAATATGGCTTTACTTTTTTTAACTTTGAACGCTAAAAAGTATGCAATTGGATACGCAAAAAATAAACAAAGCATTGAGTTAATCGATGCTAAAAATAATGAACGCAATATAACTCGAAAATGAGTAAGATCTAAAATTGTTAAGTAATGAGTAAATGAAAAACCATACGCTATACTATACATACTTGATATCATCAAGAAGGCTAGTGGAAGCCATAAAAAAGCTACCTGCCAAAGCATTGCAGGAATGCTGAGGAAAAAATTCAACTCATGTTTAATAATTTTTTTCACTTTAACGCTCCATAATAAGTGCGTCTTCTTTCTTCCAATACAAATTTACAATGTCATCATAATTAATGACTTCTTTTGGGAAATGTTCATCATTCTGTTCAAAAACTTGAATCGTACGATGATCATTAATCGAAATGATATATTGTGTAGAACGACCATGATAAATGATAGCTTTAACCTCACCGCGAAGCATATTTGAAAAGCCCGATACCTCTTGCTTTGTAATATAAATCTTCTCCGGTCGTAAGTTCATAATAACTGAAGCACCTTCAACTACCCAGTCCTTTTGTACATCGACAGATACAACAAATAATCCTAAATGTTCGACATCTAACATCCATTGTTCGCCATCCTGATTTAACTTTCCCGAAATAAGATTCGTTGTTCCTACAAAGCTAGCAACAAATGAGCTGTTGGGAAACTCATAAACTTGCTTTGGTGATCCTATTTGTTCTATTTGACCATCGGGATTCATAATCGCCATTTGATCCGCCACGGTCAATGCTTCATTTTGGTCGTGCGTTACATATATAAATGTAGTTTGAAGAGTATCTTGTAAATCAATCAACTCAACCAACATTCTTTCTTTTAATTTTTGATCTAATGCCGCAAGAGGCTCATCTAACAAAAGCACACGTGGTCGGTTAATAATCGCACGAGCTAGTGCGACCCGCTGTTGTTGTCCACCTGATAATTGATCTATAGATTTATTTACCTGTTTTTCCAAATGTACAGTTTGCAAAACTTTCATAACACGTTCTTGAATTTCTTCTTTAGGCAATCCTTGAATGGTTAAACTATATGCAACATTTGCAAATACATTTAAGTGTGGAAAAAGAGCATAATTTTGAAACACTGTATTAACATGTCTCTTATTGCCAGGCAAGTACGTAACGTTTTGGTCTTCAATAAAAATACTTCCTGAATCAACACTCTCAAAGCCCGCTATAAGACGCAAAATAGTAGTTTTACCACAGCCACTTGGACCCAAAAGTGCAAAAAATTTTCCCGAAGGAATCTCGAGATTTAAATTTTGAAGTATAGGTTCATCCCCATACATTTTCGTAACATTCTCTAATCGAATACCATTCATTTTTTATTTCCTGATCGGGCAAACAAAATTGGCACAACAACATCTGAAAACGTACATGGAAGCACTACCGCAACCATGAGAATAACAAATACTAACCCAACTTGTGGCATCCAATCAACAAAACCGTTAGCTACCATATAAAACATTGAAGCCAAGGAACTGAGAAGTATGTGAAGAAAATGAGACCAACGAGCAAAAGATGCACTAGAATCAGTATGCCGTTGATGCAAACTTAAAACAAGACCCGTTGCAAGACCAATACCTAAAAAGGTACCAATGTTAGCTAATTCATGATAAAAACAAATATGAAGCTGCATTGGAACACCAACAACCCAACCACCTAAATATGGCACAATAATATCCGACAAAATACAAAAAATAGTCGGCGAAATAATGCCAATAATCAATCCCTTAACAATATTTTTAGAAAACTTAAAGAAAGTCAAAAGTGTTCCCGCTGCTGCAAAAACAATGTGCAAATAGTGAAACATATGAAACAAATTTTGATATGCAAAATCCACCACAGTTTCATCTATCAACATTGATGTAAACGTTAAAAGAATAATCCCTAATGCGATAGAAAAAACTCCATATGGAAAATGACAAATAAACTCTTCATATAGACCGTGTTCATGATCATGATTATGTTCATTATGACTTTTTGATACAGTAGACATAGTAATGATCCCCCAATTTTAAACAACAAAAATAAATAACCAATATTAATATCTTAAATATACGGTTTTTTTCCGTCCTTGTATACCTAAAATGCATGCCCTAGAGCCAAGTACCAGGCATACGGGGAATCACATTCACATTGCTGATTAATATTCCAACCGAAATCAAAGCGTAGAGGACCTATAGGGGTATTATATCGTACACCAACCCCAACCGCCCCTAAAATGTTTGCCCGCCAGGTCTCTGGCATTTCACACTTACAACACGTCTGATAGCTTCTGGATGCCTCATTCGTACTTTTAGGCTTATTTAAAACACCTAAATCATTGAAAATAACGGCAGACATTGATCGAAAAAACGGACATCTTAGCTCAAAGTTAATATTAAGCATTGTAGCACCCCCCTGAGGAAAACAACATAAGCAATCATTGATCCGAATCCTGCCAAGCGGAGGTGCCAAATCTGGCAAATAACAGCGAATTGAGTTTTGACCCCCTAAATAAAAACGTTCTGTAGGAACAATTTCAGAGAAATTTTTAGCAAATATGTGTCCAGCACGAACTCGCATAGCAAAGACTATACGACTTATCGGATAAAAACCTGCCTGATCAATCATACATTTAAAAAAATATTCTGCCTTACCATCTAATGGCAACATCCATTTACATGAGAGAAGCGTTGAAAAACCCTTAGAGGGATACAGTTTATCATTGAGAGATTCAATAAAAAGTGTCGGTTCAAGATTAAAATAAGGAACCCATTTATCTGTTAATTTAAAAGAAAAATCAATTGCCTCAGCTAGAGCCATAGATAGCTGATCAATTTTTACATCTTCAATCCCAAGATTAAGAGCAACATTACGATCCAAATTCTTACGCTGCCAACCAATTAGCCCACCATTTTGACGAGCACGATACAATGTATGCTTGCTTCCAATATAGACTGGCTGATCAAATTTATTACTATAGCCCTTTATAACCGTCTTAATCGGAAAACCAAAGGTCCAAGGAACAGAGTATGAAGCTTCCACAATCCGATAAAAACGAGTTATATCACCATCAAGACGAATTTGATCTGCATTACCAGTCACATCCTTATAAATAAAAGTACCACCTATTTTATAGGTTGCCCGTTCTCTAAAAATGAGATTTTTACTGACATTTTGAAAACCAATTCGTGTTCTAATTTCATATGGCTCATCTGGTATAACGCGTATCGTAACCGGCTGTTCTCCACAGGGATCAGTTTGCGCCAGAGGATGCACAGAAACCGTATCATAAATACCAAGGCCATTAAGACGCGCAAAGGTTTGTTCTAATTTTTTTTTGGACCATACATCACATTGCTTATAACACAACTCACGATAAATATGTTCAAGATTAACACCAAGAGCCCCAACTACTACCGTTTTACCAAATCGGGCTTTTTTATCACTCAATTGTACATGCCACTCAAGATTAATGCCATCAGGAAATTCATTAAGTTGTGGTTTAATGATAATCGACCGAAATCCATGTTGTTGAAAGTGATTAAGTAACCATTTTCGTTGTTCTTTCAAGTAACTAAACTTAAATGGAACGGGCAAAGAAACCGTCTTAAATCGCGCAAAGGGACCCTGAGATTCTAGTTCACACCAGTCTGGAATTGAAATGCTTTTAAGCTGACGACGCTCACCTTCATTAATAAATAGTTTAAGACAAAGCTGCTTGTCGGGTCCGCAAATAAATTTTTTTTTGATTATCTGAATATCCCAAAATCCTTGTTCAAGATAGACCGATAAAAGATTATCGACAATATCAGAAACCATTTCTTCGTCATAAGGACGCTTAAGTGATGAGGTAAAAAGTTTGCGAAGTAATTGAGAACTAAACTTTTCAACACCTTCGAATTGAACATCACCCAATAGATATCGTTGGCCTTCATCGATATTAAAAATCAATTCATTATTAACTTCTCGACATTTGACCTGAATGTCCCAAAATCCTTTTTTACGATAATAATCTTCTATTTCATGTATACAAACAGGAGCCGAGATAGGCCAAAGATTTTCAGATCCACGCAAGATGTGTTCGTGCAGTTGTTGCTGAGAAAAAAAATGGTTACCTACAAACATTGTCTTGAGATATTTATTGAATGTAACTTGCCATTCCAAATTAACAGAATGACGAACAGAATCTCGAACCACTTTATATTCAATGTGTGCAAATGGATATCCATGACGATTCAAATAAGTTGAAACGTCTTCCTGAAAACGATCTACCACATGTTGTTTGTACCACATATTATGCAACTGTTTAGACGCATAAATACGAATAGATTCCAAAATCTCTGCTTGAATATCAGAAAGCTTTGCGGGAGAACTTACACAATTGTGATTAATAGCAAATCGAGGACCTTTGGTCATCGACAAAACAACCGATACTGTTTTATTTTCGTAGTTTCTTGTAACAGTATCAATAATACGAATATCCAAAAATCCACGCTTAATAAAATCCTCTTTCATACGCGCTACAGCTCGATCATGCTCTTGTGGCATAAATACTGCACCACAATCTAGATTATATAAAGAACGTATCTTTTCTTTGCCAACCCAAACTCCTTTGCAGCATAAATTAGCCAATGTCCAATATGAATAAAGAAAAAATAGAAGCTTTTTATCATTAATTTCAATAATAAGTCGTTCAAACTTTTGAGTATATTTTAGATAAAAAACTGCCTGCTCAATATCCCGTTTAGAAACACAGGAATTATTTTTAATATCAATCAAATATTCTAAAGGCTGACAATTTGGATTGACGTCAGCCTCTATTTCTAGGGATTCACAATAAAATGATTCTGGCAATACTGACAATGAGGTTTGCCAATCTTTTTGAGACAAATCTATTTCTATAGTTTGAGCCTGATTAAATAAGCTGAAATTGCTAACGAGAAGCAATAGAATAATTTTTTTAGAAGATAGAAACACCCAAATATACTCGGTAATTGATAGTTAATCTGTTTATTGATCCAGTATATCAAAATGGTAATTATCTTCTAGCGAACTACTCACACCTAAAGGAGCGAGAATGTGCGAGTTTTTCATTCAATAACACGAAATATCCCCCTAAAATCCTTAACTTGTAAATAAGGTTCTACTTTGAGGTCATCAGGCTTACATCTACCAGCACCAAAATAAAGCAAATCGATAAACTGATCGATCGCATCGGCAGCACCATTGGCAACAATGGTTACATTCTTTGGGTCATTAATAAATGCCATCCCTTCAATACCTGACTGACCCGCACTTTCCTGAATGTACGTTTTCAGGCTCACGTTCTGTAATGCTATAGAAAGCATTATTTGTACGCACTGCTTCATTATCCTTCTCTCCTTTTTTTTACAAGAATTTCACGCTTTGCGCATTTTGTTTCTTGCGCTACACTATATATAAATTGCCCAAAAAGTATAGTCACTGTATAGAGTTAAGGAATCCTGGTGTCAGAAATTCGTAATATTCAAACAAATGAACCCATTCGAGTTCGATTTGCACCATCCCCAACCGGAATCATGCATCTAGGTAATATCAGAACTGCATTGATGAATTTTCTATTTGCTCGGCAAAAAAATGGCATTTTCGTCTTGCGTATTGAAGATACAGATCCACAAAGAGATTTCGATCCAGAAGGTCGCCAAATTATTCAAGACCTCGAATGGCTCGGTTTGTCATATGATGAAGGACCACACAAAGGTGGCCCATATGCCCCATATTATCAATCACAACGTTCAGCTATTTATCAAGAACAACTTAATGTTCTTATTAAAAATAAATCCGTATATCGTTGTTTTTGTACAACTACCGAGTTAGAAACAAAACGCCAAAGGCAAATTACACTGAAACAGCCTCCACGCTATGATCAAACTTGTTACAAGTTATCGAAGGAAGCAATTGCTGATAAGCTTGCAATTGATACACCTTTTATTTGGCGATTTCATATTGATCAAAATAAAAAAGCCGAATTCAAGGATTTAGGCCATGGAAATATGTCATTTGATCTTGTAAATTTTTCTGATTTTCCTTTAACCAGACAAGATGGCAGCTTTACCTTTATCTTTGCAAACTGTGTTGATGATATTGCTATGAAAATCAACTACGTTTTCCGTGGTGATGATCACACATCTAATACGGTTAATCAGGTAGTTTTATATCAGGCATTTAATGCTAAGTTGCCTATTTATTGGCATATGCCAATAATATGTAATTTAGAAGGAAAAAAACTCTCAAAACGTGAGTTTGGTTTTTCATTACGTGATTTACGCGAAGCTGGTTTTCTATCGGAAGCAATTAATAATTATTTGAGTATCATTGGTGCTTCTTTTGAAAACGAAATTCTCACTCTCGATGAAATTATTGCTCAGTATAATTTTGACAACATATCATCAGCAAATCAGATTAAATATGATGTTGAAAAGCTTCGATGGATTAATCATAAATGGATTGGTCAATTAGATACTCAAGAATTGCTTAAACGTTGCATGCCTATCCTCGAAAAAAATTATAGTGATATTGCACAACAAGATCACAATACCTTACTCAATCTTATTGCACTTGTACAAACTGACTTAGTAACACTCAATGATGTTGTACCCGCTGTACGATTCTATTTTATCAAACCTGTAATTGCTTCTGATCAGATACAAGCTATTAAACCAAATGCGCCACTTGAAAAGATTTCAAAAATTCTTTCAAATAACTTAGAATTACTTAAAGACTCAGAAAATTTTTTGAAAATTGTTACAGTTACTGCTAAGGAAGCTGGAATTAAATTATCTGACATGATGCCAATCATACGTATGATATTAACAGGCAGCCCACAAGGCCCACACATCGGCCAAATCATTACAATCCTCGGTTGGCAAGAAGCAGAAGCTCGCTTTCAATCTTATTTTGGATAAACTTTAAAAAATACCTTTTCTAAAACCCCCCCATAACTATTAAGGGAAACTATGTCTACCAAGCAATCGGCCCCGATTCAAAAAATCGGTTTGTTTACTGCAACGATTATCAGCATGAACTGTATGATGGGTTCTGGTATCTTTGTTACACCAGTAGAACTTTCCACCATGGCTGGTCCCGCAGCTATCCTCAGTATGCTTTTTGTTGTAGTAGCAGTTTGGTTTATGGCTATGTCAATCGCTCGTGTCGCTTCTATTATTGCAGCCGAGGGTTCCTTTTATGCATATGTAAAATCATGGGCAGGCCATACAATCGGTGTTATTGCGGCCAGTCTTTATGTTTTAGGATTAGTTATTGCCATGGGTGGATTACTTGGCCATGTTGCTGGTGCTTATGCCTACAAGGTATTACATATAGGAACACCATGGGGATTAGGATTGACGATATTGTTATTGTTAACGTTCCTTAATTTGTTAGGCGTTGTCATATCAAAGGCTATACAATATGTCATTATTACACTTACAGTTTTGGCACTCTTATCAACCACAATCATATGCTTTTTTCATGCCGACATAAACAATCTATTTCCATTTGCTCCGCATGGCGCATGGGGAATCTTTCAAGCTATGCAAGTATTTATTTTAGGCCTTTTTGGATTTGAAGCAGCAGCATCATTATTTCCAATTGTAGAAAATGCCTCAAAAAATATCCCTAAAGCATTAGCATATGCTATTTCTGCTGTTGGTGTTTTGTACATCTTGTTTGTTTTTTCAATTATTCTTGCTGTTCCAACACATATTTTCACAACTTCTGATATGCCAATAACTGAAGCCTTAGGACAAGTACTTCGTTATGGTAGTTGGATTTTACCATTTATTAATATTGCCATTGTAACCGCAGTTAGTGGTGTATTGCATTCAATGATCTGGAGCTCAAGTAGTTTAACATTTTCACTTTTAAAAAATTTAAAATCTCCTTGGGTTAAAAATTTAATAAAAAATAAGGTTATTACCCCCCGTATAAGTGTTTTGATTGTTGGCATACCAATCATTCTATGTCATTTACCAAAACCTAATTTTGGACTTATATTTCCACTTGTTGCTGCATCAATTGTTACCGCATACATTCTTGCAATGTGGAGCTTACTCTCAACAAAATACAACAAGAGTGTAATTACTTACATTGGATTATTAACGGCTTTCATTATTCTTTTATCAGCACTCGGTGGTGCTTATATCGCAATAACAAGATTATTTTAAAAAACAAATAGTTGCTCTGGTGTTAAAATCCGGAGCAACTTACTATTAAATTAAAAATTAGCTGTTTATGGTTTTAATCGATTTGGTAATTTTTTAACATTTAACGCTGCACCTTTTTGTTCCATAAGTTGCATAAAGTAAAGAAACTCTTCTTCCTTGTCAGGAGATATAAAGAATTCAAAAATATTTTTTTGAACATCTATGGTTCTATCAAAAGCAAGATGATCATGACTGCGCAAAATTGCAGTGATATACCATCCAAATTGTTTTGGAATTTCAGCCTGGTAATAAAGAGAATACGTCATAATCAATCAACCTTTGAAAAAATTATATTTTCTAGGTACAGTATAACAAAAAGCATAAGAGTGTGAAAATTTATGCAGAAATTTCTAGTCATTGACGGGATTGAATTGATGCTATAAGGTATCGATAATGGGAATTTTTGAATAGAAAGGCAGAGCCTTGCAAAGGATGATAGTAATGAAGAAATGGAGCTCTTTCTACAAACTGTGTTTGGTTGTGTTATTAGCCACCACACAGGTGATAGTTGCTACCGACATCACAACATTGAATAACAACGACCCAATGCCAATGTTCACCACTCAATATCCATATGCTTTGCTTGGCATTGCTGAACAAGAATACATTAAATCAAATCATAGAACTGCATGTCCTAATCATTTTGGTTTAGCGATTACACCGTTCTACCAAAGAGCTTCATCAGGTAAAGATACATGTGGCAACAAAGCTGAACTTGGGGATATTAAAGGGTTATGGAACATGTTGGCGCTCCTTAATGACACAGCAGATACCAATCCATCACCCTGTTCCATTCCATTATTAACGACAATTGGCGATACGCTTCTTGAAGAAATTGAAAAGGTATTCGGTTCAGAAGCAGATACCCCAACAGAGCTTAATACGATTAAACATATTCTTGAAACACAACAATCAAATTCTCTTTTAAGACAAACATTTGGTTACTTTTCCGTTGATGCAAAGTACAATAAGCGTGGCGTTCGTTTCCAAATTGAGTCGGTACTATGTGGCGGGTTTGGTTTCTCTCTTAAATCTGGCATCTCAAGCATTTCATTTTGTCCTAACTTTATAGATCAAACAGCAAGTGCAACCCAATACAATCCTTTAGCACCAAAAATAGTTGATGGCTCCGATACTAATATTTCAATAAGCAGTTGGGAAGGTGTTATTAAAATTGTATCTAATGAGGTTATGTCACAACTTGATGCGATCGCTAAAGCTATTGATCTTGATATTTGTCCGTATAGAAAAACTGACATGGAAGATCTGTATGGAGAATTATTCTGGCGACATCCATTCCAAATTAACAAACGTGCACGCACAGGAGAATGGCCGAAGTTCCTATTTATACCTATGATGGTACTTGGCGGTAGTTTGGATATTGCAAAACCTGTTGATCCTTCTAAAGCATTTGCAATCCCAGCTGGCAACAATGGTCACCGTTCTTGGTATGTTCGCGGTGGTTTTTCATTCGATTTCTATGAAACAATTAACTTATCTGTTGCTGCTGGTTATACGGCTTTCAACTCAAAAAACTTTAATAATGTATTTGTACCAAGTTCACAGGCTCAATCAAGTATATTTCCTTGTAAGGTCAGTATCTGTAAAAAACCAGGTAGTAACTTTGATTCTAGTATTGGTTTTAATAGCTATCACTTCCTTGCTGGAACTAATTCGCCTCTCGATAAGTTGTCATTTTACTTCCAATATCGTTATATGAGCCATCAAACTGATACTATTACTCTAAATCAGGATTCAGCCGATTGTAATTCAAGCACTTATACAGCCGAAGAATTAGCCCTATTCCTTCCAAATCATCTAGAATGTGTAAGCGGCTTTTCCGTGCAGGTTTTCAATATAGGCTTTAATTACGATATTTCACCCAATATGCTTATTGGATTTGCCGCCCAGATCCCATATAAACGCAAAGGCGCATTCAGATCAACCACCCTTCTGGGATCTATGGAATTTACCTTCTAAGCTGTTCTGGTTAAATTTACGGCGATTAGATAAAATAGATATGGTGTTAATTTTTTGCCTTACAGAGGCCAAATTCACCCTAATCTGACGGTATATAACCAGAATCTTCCTACATAAGCTACTATATTTAACAGATGAGGCTTCAGCTGTCTAATAATGGGACATTATGGATTTTTTGAACAAAACAATATTATGCGATAGTTTATTGCTATTTAGATTTTCTTTTTGATATAGTATCTATTAGAAGTATTACTAACACAATAAGAAAGTTAAAGATTAAATAAATCCGATTAATATGAAAGGAAGTAGTAATGAAAAAATTACTAGTATTAAGCTTAGGTCTGCTTACAAGTTCCGTTTTTTCAGGTGTTACATATATTTCGTGCAAAAATAAGGATACTGGAGACAAAGGAAGCATAACTATTTCTTGGCATAAACCTAAACCTGGCCAACAACAAAAACCTAAACCTGGCCAACAACAAATATATACTTGGAACAGTACAAATGGTAAAAATGGTAGCTCGAATTTGAGGCCTGGATGCCAGGATGTTTTTGGCGAAGATTATCATACAGATAAAGTTATAACTTCCTCATAAAAAGTATATACCAAGATAATGTCAATTTTAGAGCATAACACTTGAATTTTTCTAATAGAAACCTTCAAAAAACCTTATTCAGGGATAAAGTTAAGCAACTTTCTTGATATATTGTTGATAATTTCAGCTCGCCCTAAAGGAGCGAGAATGCGCGAGCTTTTTCGTTCAATCACAGGCCTTCAGTCTCATATGTATTAAACCAGTACAACCTCTGGACAAATGGTGCCTAAGGCTTTATAATGTATCTATAAGTGTAAAATTCGTATAACGCATAAACTCGTAAAGTAGTTGATTTTTAATGAATAAAGTAACAAACGTAAAAGTAGTTGTTCACAACCATGTTGATCGTGCGCTCAAGCAATTGAAAAAGAAAATTGAACGTGAAGGTGTCGTTCGTGATATGAAACGTGGTGTTTATTTTGAACCTCCTACACAAAAACGACGTAAGCGCCTTATTCGCGCTATCAAACAAAATATGATTCTTATGGCTGGCCAGGGTCAACTATAAAATTATGCGTTCGACAGTACAAGATATCAAACGAAGACAAAAAGAGTCTTTGTTATATAGAGAAATATCCAAACTCTTTCTTGAAGTTGCATTAGATAATCCTGGTTTTCAATCTTTATTTATTAATAAGGTTGTATTATCACCAGACAAGGGTTTATGTACTGTTTATTTTTATTCCCCTAAAGGCATTGATTTTTTCAAAACACAGCTTGAAGCATTAAAATTGTTTAAGCCATCTTTGCGGAAAGCCTTATCTCAAACAATCAATTCTCGTCGTGTACCACAAATTGTATTTGCTTTTGATAGTCAATTAGAAAAGCAAGAACATATTGAACAGCTTTTGGATCAAATCAAACAAGAAAATGACTAATGATAGCATTGCTGTTATTAATTCCTATATTTTTTTGCCTTGGTTCTTTTTTGAATTGCATGGCTTATCGCTTAGTTCATCTTCAACATCCTCGTACGTCTCGCTCATGTTGTCCAGTATGTAAACAAATTATAGCATGGTATGATTTAATTCCTGTTATATCTTGGATATTTTTACGGGCTCGTTGTCGTCGATGCGCTGCGCCGATTTCATTTTTGTATCCACTTATAGAATTACTTACGGTAATAATATTTTTAGGCTTAATATATAAAATTCCAATGGAATACCTTTTTGGTTACGGAATTTTTTTTGCTGCGCTTATTATCTCCATTCGCACTGATCTAGAAACAATGCTCATTTCTCGATTTGTAACCCTTTGTCTCATTCCTATTGGATTCATGCTCTCATTACTAGGGCTACTACCCATTCATTTTTCACAAGCTTTGTTGGGAACTATATTTGGTTATTTCATTTTATGGGGAATTGCAAAAATGTTTTATCTTTTGACCGGTAAACATGGAATGGGTGAAGGTGATTATGATCTTTTAGCATTTATTGGAAGCTTTACCGGCGTAGTCGGCGTTTGGCTTTCATTACTATTGGGATCTGTTGTTGGAAGTATTGTAGGCATTCTATTAATTGCCTGGTCAGGAAAAAAGCAAATGACACAACCAATTCCATTTGGACCATTTTTAGCCGGTGGAGCTATTTTATATGTGCTTTTTCAAACACAAATTACATCCTTTTTACTATATTAAACCAAGTCATCCTGCAATATCTTGATCACATGTTTATCATTGATTGTAATAATATCTGGCTTACCATCCCCATCAATATCCCCGACTGCCGCCGCAACAAAGCTGCCCTTATTTGCATGTGTAATACCAGACAACAAATTACCTGCTGCGTGCAAATCACCTTCAAAGTAATTAATGCCGGGGAAACCCGCAAAACCATATGTATAAAGAAATTTTCCTTCTGGACTCCATCCTATACCTTCTGATCCTGTTAACTGAGCCGAATACGTTCCATGCTCAGCCCAATGAGCTTTCTGTGCAGCATAAAGCGCGCCTAAGTTCAAATACACTTCTGTACGTTTAGCCTTAGCAACAAATCTCATGTAACTTGGAATACCAATCATTGCCAAAAACGCAATAATCGCAATAACAATCATCAATTCAATGAGTGTGAAACCCTTACAATACATTATCAACTCTCCCGTATAAAAAATTAAATTTAAAGTTAAGAATCTTTTCTCATTGATAAAATTGGCTTAAAAAGCTTTATTCATATTGATTTTAAGCCGCTCACAAATTACTCTATTTGAAAATTTCACAAAGGGCTGTTAAGTTACTTATTATTATTTTGACATTTAAAAGTTTGGTACTTATATTGAAAGTATCAAGGTTTTATTAAAAATTCAAAATTTATATCTATACGGGGAAATCTCAATGAACATTTCGAAGCAAAAGAGACCAGCCAAAGTTATCACCCCTGAAAAAAATCGTAGCTACTCCGAAATTACTGAATATCTTGACAGTAAGTGGCACGTTTCTTTAATCGATACAAGCAAAGAAACAATTAAAAAATTAGATAAAGCTCTTGGATCGCCTGGAGCAAAAATACATACGGCGTTTGTTTGTGGTAGTAATGGTAAAAGTTTAACAATTAATTTTGCAGCACAACTTCTCAAAGAAGAAGGTCTTAAGGTCGGAAGTTTTTATTCTCCACACTTACTTACATATAACGAGCGTATTTCTCTCAACAATGAAGCTATTGCCAATAAAACATTTGCAGACTTAGCAAATGAAGTAATTAATACTGCTGCTAAGCTTGCTCTCGATCCACATGCACAAGACATACTTACTATGACTGCCCTTCTATATTTCAAGAAAAGCAATGTTGATATCGCTCTTTGTGAAATGTCTCTTAATGGTTCATGGGATCCAATCACCATTTGTAGCCCACTCATCACAGCAATTACACGTTTAACCGATAAAGAAGAAGAAGAGCTTTCAGCTAAAGAAGCAAACAAAATTATCAAAGAAGCTATGATTGTGGTTAAAAAAGATGGTTGGGTTGTATCAGCTGATCAAAGCAAAATGAATCTTCAAGTTATGCAAGATATCACAACTGAAAAAAAAGCTCATTGGGCTATGCCTATTAGAAAGCTTGCAACTCTTGAATATCCATTCGAACAACTTCATGGCCGCTGCGCTGCACTTGCTGAAAGAATCGCACAACTTTACGTTGAGCATTATGCTACAAAAAATGTAACTTTTATGGCAAATTCACTTTTGGTTAAACCAAAAGGCCAACGTGGTCGTCCAACATTAGAAGCAAAACGTCAATCAGAACTTAATCCAAAACGTACTATTGAACATTTTTGGAAAGAAACACAATCAACACTTCCTGGGCGATTTGAATTACTCAGCAAAGACAAACCATCCATTTTATTGGATAACTCTGATAACCTTGATGCATTTAAAAATCTGCTCCTTGGTATTCGTCTTTTACACTACCAACGCCCACTTAAAGGTTTGACAATCATCATTGGTTGTGAAGACAATGCACTACACACACAAGAATTTTTAAAAGCAATTCGATATTTCTTTAAAAAGACTGCTGGTTCTATCATATTCTGTCCACTTAAAAAATCTCCTCTCTGCTATGATAAAGATGAATCAACATGGGATATAGACAAGATTACAAACGATGTAAAAAACATTAAAGTTAAGGCTAAGACAGCCAAAAACCTTGCTGATGCATATGAAACTGCAAAAAAGAGTGTTGATGAACGTCAAGGTCTATTAGTAATCACAGGATCTAACTCTATCTTACAAGAATATTGGAATTATAAAGGCATCAAAAAGTTTAATTAGTAACAAGTAACGCGTAGTATGATTAGCATCATTTACTCAGTAATTTTTGGCATACTAAGCGGTTCAATATATGGGCTTCTCTTTTACTATTCTAAAAAGAGAAGCCTCTTTATTTCTAAAAAATCAATCGTTACAGAAAGTGTTCGTTTTATAGCTCTTGCATGCTTTCTTGTTTTTTTCTTGCTCCAAACACCACTTGACCTTATAATAAGTATGGTGTTTTTTTTAATAGGATTCTGGGGAGTAATCCTTAAACAAGAAAGATTCTTCTCGTGATTAATCTTTTCGAAGTTTCAACGATAAATCCGTTTGCTAGATTTGGTTTAATTCATGCTTTTTGGCATATTAATCTCGAAACACTTTTATATACTTGGGTTGTATTAGCCGTTGTGATCATTATTGTTGCTATCTTTAACATAGCTCTCGCATACAATCATGACATCCTATTGTTTGGTTTACTTTCGTTTGTAAAAACGTTTAAGGATCTTGTTACACAAACACTAGGTTTTTATTCATTTGGACATACAGCATTTATTCTGACTTTATTCACTTTTATTTTCCTATCTAACTCTCTTGGCATTATACCCGGTTTAGAAGAACCAACCAGCGATCTTAATACCACTCTCGCTTTGGGTATTACATCATTTCTATACATACAAATAAACAGTATCCGTGTACACGGTATTTTTGGATATCTTGGTGAATTTTTTCAGCCATTTTTCTTTATGATGCCACTTAATATTGTCGGCGAGCTTGCAAGCATCATGTCAATTTCATTCCGTCTTTTTGGTAATATTTTTGGTGGACTCATTATCGGTAAGCTTTATTATGGCGCTATTGGCGGCGTAGCAATACTTGAAATATTAGGAATGATATCTGGCCTTAATTTGATATTAATTTTGTTTTTAGGTCTTTTTACAGGTGCCGTACAAGCATTTGTATTTTCCATTTTATCCCTCACCTATCTTTCACTAGCGATTCAAATGGATGAAGAGGAATAATAATGACACTAGGCTCATTTTTTCATTATGGTAGCATTGCTGGTACTATTGCCTGCAGCGCTTTAGGCATAAGTATCGGCCTAAGTTACATAGCCAAAGGCGCTATAGATGCTCTCTATACTCAACCTTCCGCACATAAAGAAATTTCAAAAATATCAATTTTAGCAATGGCACTTACTGAAACTGGTGGGGTCATTGGTTTAACGGTTTCTCTCATGCTATTTATTACCACCCTCAAGCTAGATAATACCCTCCTTTATCCCGGCCTTGCTCGATTTGGAATATTTTTTACAACCGGTTTAGTATCACTTTTTGTAGGTATTGTATCTGCGCTTCCAGCTCGACAAGCTTGCTTGTCTGTAGCTCGACAACCTTTTTTTAGTACAAAAATTATGAATCTTTTACTTATTACCATGTCCATTGTGCAAACACCCATTATCTTCGGCTTTCTTGCAGCTGTCATGATAAATTCTCAAGCCAATACAGCTGAATCCATTGGTCAAGCACTAGCAATTTTAAGTGCAGGCGTATGCCTTGGAATCGGGTCTATTGGTCCTGCATATGGGCAAAGTATTTATGCAGCACAAGCATGTGAAACACTCGGCAATAATAGAGATACATATCGAGGAATTTTAACTTTTTCATTAATCAGTCAGGCAATGATTGAGTCTCCAATAATTTTTGCACTCTTAATTACCTTAGTTATTCTTGGAACTACATCAAATTTAATGACCCCTATACAAGCCGTAGTAACTACAGTTGCTGGATTTTGTGTTGGTATTAATAATATTGCTACCGGTATAAGTTCAGGACGTACCGCAGCTGCTGCAAGCAAGCAAATAACCCATAATTTATCGAGTTATACCGCCATCACACGTACCAGTCTTATTGCCCAAGGATTAATTGATACATTTGCAATTTATGGTTTGCTCATTGGATTACTCCTGCTATTCTTAGGAAAATAACTCCTTAACAAAATCAAGAGTTAATCATGCAGAAATTAAATAAAAAAAATAAACCTACTATTGTTTATATAATAACCAAACTTGAACTTGGTGGTGCACAAAAAATCTGCCTTTCCTTGTTTGAAGACCTTCAACAAAAAGATGTCGATACATATCTCATTTCTGGAACAACTGGTCCTCTTGTCGAACAAGCAAAAAAAAATCCTCACACAATCTTACTTGAGACCATGACACGAGAAGTATCTACCACAGGATTTTTTAGTGAACTAAGAAATTTTTATCAAATTTTTCGCGCATTAAGAAAAATCAAAAAAAAGAATCCCAACATTATTGTACATACACATAGCACCAAAGCTGGCCTTATTGGTCGCTGGGCTGCCTGGTTTGCCGGTATTAAAAAGAAAGTTCATACAGTTCATGGATTCGGCTTTCATACACACCAACATATGGCCGTATGGTTTGGTATTTATTTTTTAGAACTTATTACAAGCCTTATAACTACCCACTTTGTTTGTGTTTCATCTGCTGACATTAAACAAGGAATTAAACTTTTTCCTCGATTTGCAAAAAAAAGTAGTATTATCCGCGCGGCAGTACCATCTCAAGAATTTTACATTCCAGCTCGTAAATTAATTGAAGTTCATAATAAGTTTGTATTTGGTACTGTTGCTTGCTTTAAGCCACAAAAAAACCTTTTTGACTTATTAAAAGCATTTAAAAAAGTATACATTCAATATCCTCAAGCACGTTTAGAAATTATTGGTGATGGACAATTACGCATAGCACTTGAAGCATGGATCGATCATCATGGACTCAATAATGCGGTAAAATTACATGGTTGGCAACATGCTGTAGCACCTATTATGTGTAACTGGAATACATTTGTTCTCAGTTCTCTTTGGGAAGGCCTTCCATGTGCCATTATTGAAGCTCGATTACTTAAATTACCTGTTTTAAGTTATAATACGGGAGGTATTCATGATGTTATCTCCAATGGTAATAATGGATTTTTATATCCACAGGGCCACTGGGGCGAACTTGCAGATGGCATGATAGAAGTTATGAAAGATAAGAAATTATACAGCAAACTATGCTCATTCAAAGATGATTTATCAGCATTTGAAAAAGAAACCATGATTACGCAACATGATCAGCTTTATCAGCAACTTGGATAGTTTGCAAAAGTTGGTACGCTAAATATAAGAACAATTTTTAAATAGATATAGGAATCAAGTACGTGAAATATGACTCACTTATCAAGGCAATAGGCAATACTCCCATCGTTAAGCTACCTTTGAAAGGTAAGGCTACTATCTATGCAAAACTAGAATATCTTAATCCAGGGGGAAGTGTTAAAGATCGCTCTGCTCTTTATATGATTGAGGAAGCAGAACGTCGTGGTGATCTCAAGCCAGGGGGAACTATAATTGACGCCTCCTCCGGCAATCAAGGCATCGCTGTTGCTATGATCGGTGCTATCAAAGGCTATAAAGTCATTATTACAGTCGCTGAAAAAATCAGCGAAGAAAAGAAAAAAACAATGAAGGCCTATGGAGCTGAGGTCGTGGTTTGCCCGGTCACAATGCTCATCAATGATCCAGAAAACTATCATGCAAAGGCTGTAGAATTACATAAAACAACTCCTAACTCATTTATGCCTAACCAATATTTCAATATTGATAACCGTAATGCTCATTATCATTCCCTTGGTCCAGAAATTTGGCGACAAACGGAAGGTAAGATTACTCATTTCTTTGCTGGCGCTGGTACTGGAGGCACAATAAGCGGTGCTGGAGGCTATTTAAAAGAAAAAAATCCCAATATTAAGGTAATTGCCGTTGACTCCAATAACTCTTTTCGTGCAACAAAAGGTCACCCAAAGCCATATGCCGTTGAAGGCATGGGTGTCGATTTTGATTCTCCTGTATTAAACTATGAAACTATCGATGAATTTATCGAAGTAACCGATCAACAAGCTTTTGATATGCTAAAAATTTTGGCACGTAAGAATGGTTTGTTAGTTGGACCGAGTAGTGGCGCCGTTGCATATGCTGTCGCGTCGTACGAGCCAAAATTTAATGACGGTGACATGGCCGTTTTTATTTGTGGCGATTCTGGTCGTGCATATTTATCTAAAGATTTTTATTAAACTTGCTTATTTAAGCGTATCAATAAACTTTTGCAGAGTATCCGTTGCTAGACTATATGTATCTAATAGGTTCTGCACATCAGTTTTAGATGAAGAAGCCGTCAACGTCTGACTCATAATCTGGCTTTGAAGAGAAAGATAGGAATCCAAGAGTTTCTGACTTTGCTTCGTGAACTACTCGCCCCTAAAGGAGCGAGAATGCGCGAGCTCTTTAGTTCAAAAGCTCCGCAATCTCTTGATCAACAACTTGTGCAATTAATGGGATCAACTACATCTCCATTATCAGCCATCGACAAAACATTCCTAATATTAATCATGGCAATAACACCAAATAAAGGACATGGAGCTATATATAAGACTTGTGTCGCAAATACAAAACATCAAATGTTTTGTTAAATTTCCAACAATTGTATTCTTTGTGAAGATAAAGAATCAAGAAACTGTTCAGGCTTGAACTGTTGTCCCATTTTATAGAGATGTAATTTTCTATCTTGCAGTTGAGCTTTATTCTCATTCCACCAAGCAAGTAAACGCTCTATCGGCTGTTCATAGTAGTCGATACCAAAAAAGAAGGTTCCCCAATGCATGGGTATAAAGTGTTTGGCATTGATCTCAATGAATGCCCTACCCGCCTGCTCAGGACTTAAATGAGCCTTTTCCATCCAGTTACGAGGCTCACATGGTCCGATTGGCATAAAAGCTACATCAATAATTGGAAACTCATTTGAAATTTCTTTAAAGTGCTTCCAATAAGCAGTATCACCCCCAAAATAGATCTTTTTGCCAGCAACATCGAGCATCCAACTACCCCATAAAGACTTATTTCGATCTAGAATGCCTCTCTGAGACCAATGGTAAGCTGGAAGGAAAGTAAAGTTAATATCGAGAAAACTCACATTTTTCCACCAATTGAATTCTGATACTAAATCTAGATTATAACCATATCGTCTAAACCAATCTTTATCACCATGCGGCACAAGAATATGTGCTTTTGGGTTATTTTTAACTACAGTTGCAAGACTTTTACGATCCATATGATCACGATGATTATGAGAAAGAAGGATATAATCAATTGGAGGTAGCTGCTCGACTGTCAATCCTGGAGGCAAAATACGTGGAAATAAACAACTCGAATTTCCAAATATTGGATCAATAAGGATATTACATTGATTAACTTGAATTAGAAAACTTGCATGTCCTATCCAAGTAATTGTAAGCTCTTGACTCCTTTTTGGTGGAGTAGATGATTTAACCCATTGTTGCTTATCATGTGGTTTTCGTGAATTATAGTTTTTTAGTAAGTGCAAAAGCATTAATACCGTATGACCAAAGACATTATCAAAAGTCTCTCCATGCTCATTGGCAAAGCGACGCCCATCATGATGGGGCATTAATTTATAAAATTTTTTTTTATCCATAAAAATCACTTTTATAACTAATTTCCCCCATCCAGACAGAATGTCTTGGATAGGGGAAATGGAGGTTATCACGGTTAAAAGATCTTACCAATCTTTCTTAAATAAGAATATCTACTTTCCTTCAAGAAATCAAATTAGATTACTTCTTACAACAAACATCTACTATGCAGACCCCGCCATAGGACGGTAAAAGCTGTTGTAAACGTTCAATAGAAATTTGTGTTCGAAGTGCATTAAAGACCTGATTGCTCAGCAAAATTTGGCTTCCATCACGTAATTTTACTAAACGTTTATTTCTAAATAATGCATTAAAAAGCCATTGTACATCAACCCACACAAATTGCTGTTCCCGCCTCGCCTGAATTTCAAGGCCATATTGTCGCGGAACCAAAGAAAAAGAATAATCCCCAATTAAATTATAAAATCGAGGACAAGCCTCTTGTTTACCATATGTTTCATTTGGTAATCCTCCCCAAAGACCTGTTTCATCCTGCACAAACCCTAAATAGGAACGTCGATTATAAAAACTTAATGGAATGGTACTAGATATAATCTGAGCATCGATAGATATGGCAAGGAGTGCAAACAGAATTAAGAACTGCTTCATGGCTATGTCCTTTCTTTTATGGCTACATTAGCATAGCCTATCATTGTAATTCTACAATAGAAGGGATTTAAAAAAAAATCACTGCATAAAAATAGAGCTTAATACTTTGACATAAGCATTAATCACCAGTTATTGACCTAATAATTTATCATACTCTCGTTGATACTGTTCAACCATTTTACTAAAACTAAACTCTGATTCAATCGTCAGCGCTGCCGCCCGACCTAATTTTTCCTGTAAAATAGGATTCTGAGCAAGCTTTAACAAACTTTTTGCTAAAGATTTTGATTCATAAACATTTACCAAAATACCATTATTATTAGACTGTACCACCTCATGCTTACCATCAGGCTTTATGATAATCGGAGGAACTCCTGCACTCATGGCCTCTAACAAGGCTATAGAAAGTCCTTCCTGCCATGACGTCATAACAAAACAATGAAAAAGTGGATAATATTCGGTAGCCTTGTTGGCTTTAATAAAGTGTACTTTGGTCGCAATACCTAACTGTATAGCCTGCTTTCGTAATTGCTGTTCCAGCTCACCCTGGCCGACAAGAAGCAAAACACTGTTAGTATAGGACTCAAGAAAAACTGCAAAACTCTCTAATAATAGAGAATAATTTTTGACTAAACTAAAGCGGCCAACTGAACCGACAACAAAGCAATTGTTTGTATTGAATTGCTTTGTCAAAGTTTCGTTTTTTGTCGATTTATTTAATTGAACACCATTTTGTATTGTAATCACCTTTTCATGTGGTAATCCAAACCCGTTCATTTGTGACGAAACAAGAACATAGCATTGTGCCCAATGAGCTAATAATTTATCTATAATTGAACGAAATCGACTATTTTTTGTTCCAATAGTAGCCAAATTAGTTTGAGAATGAATCGCACATAAAACCGGAATACGAAGTAATTTACCTACTAAACGTGCACAAACATTGGCTGACCACAATGAAGAATGAATAACATGAGGCCGTAATTTCTTAACAATTCTAATCAATCGTACAAAAAATATAGGATCATAGAGTTTTATTACACCAGAAATTTGAGTTGTTTTAAAGCCTAATTGCTCAAGACATTGACGGTTTGGACCATCATGAAAATAAATGATTTCATTGTGATAATTTTTAGCCCGCAATGCTTGTACAAGCTCAACCAGTAATGCTTCAGCACCACCCACCTTAAGACTCGTTATAATATGGACTATGGTTTTTTTTCTTGGCATGAAATACTTTACATTTATGCTTGATATAACACACTTATATTAACAAGTATATTATTGAATTGGTAGCAAACTTATGATTACAGTTAAGAATGGTCTTTTGATTTCTGTTGAAGGGATTGATGGCTGTGGCAAAAGTACATTTATAAAAAATCTACAACGAAAACTTCAAGAACATAATGTAGATCATATTATAACTAAAGAACCCGGTGGCTCGCCATTGGGCAAGCTATTACGTCAGATCATTTTGACTAAAGAAGTTCCACTATGCTCCAAGTCAGAATACCTGCTTTTTGCTGCCGACCGGGCGCAACATATAGAACAGATCATTAAACCTGCCCTAATAGATAACAAGGTCATTGTATCAGATCGCATGGGAGATTCTTCAATTGTTTATCAAGGATATGCTCGTGGCTTAGATATAGACATGATTAAAACTATCAATGCCTGGGCAACAAATGGCACAGTGCCTGATATTATATTTTATTTGAACATTGATGTACCAACAGCTTTCAAACGCATTTACGAACGTAAAGAAGAGCTTACCTCATTTGAACGTGAACATGAGGACTTTATGTATAAGGTTAAAAAAGGATTTGATGAACTATTTAACAATAAAGATAATGTTGTTAAACTAGATGCTCATCAAACTCCTGATACTCTTGCTCAACAGGCCATTGAAGTTATTTTACAAAAAGCAAAAAAATGAATGCATCAATCTTATCACCTGCTCAATTATGGATCGGTAATACCGATATCGTTTTAAATGCAATACAAACAGCACTACAAAAGCGGTTATGCCTTCATGAAGGATGTGGTACATGCATATCATGCAGAAACATTCGCCAACAAGAACATTATGCCACGATGTGGTTTAAGCCAGAAAAAGCAACCTATACTGTTGAACAGTTTGATATTTTATTTGACAAAATTTCACTACAGCTTGATGAAGATCAACATTTTTTCTTCATCATTCAACATGCCGATGTCTTAGGACAAACCTGTTCTAATAAATTATTAAAAGTGATTGAAGAACCGCCACTAGGGTACCACTTTATTCTTGCAACAGAACACAAACACCAATTATTAAAAACTATTCAATCCCGATGTCTTGAATTTTACTTTACCGCAACTAATAATCAAAAAAATGACTCCATCCTATTTACAATGCTAACTTCAGCATGGTCAATCAATCCTATCGAATTTTTACAGGAACTTGATAAAACAAAAATAAATGAATACGAAAGTCGTGAATTATTAGATCAGCTGTATAATCATTGGAGTAAACAATATTTACACCAACCCACTCTTGAAGCTGAAAGAAGGTTGACCATTATTGCAGCAGCAATTGAACGACCCCCAATGCCCGGCAGTAGTAATCTTTTTTGGAAAAATTTAGTACTTAATTTACAGTAGATTAGCAACTACAGCTTTCAATTTTCATTAAATTTCCTAGACTTAATATCAATAACAAATAAATATAAAAAAAAAGGAATTTCATGGGATTAGATTTATTACAAGTTAGCTTTGCTATCGGTTTTATCCTTGCATTCTTTATTTATGTTATTGCTTATTTTTCAGGCAAAGGATCCTTACAAATACGAACCAACGTACTTCTTATCGGAATTCTTGTTTTAATTGTCACATTTTCACCATTTCAAGTTCAATGGTGGCAAGTTATCAGACTTGGCAGTATCATGTATGTTTGTATTTTGCTTGTTTCTAGCATCTTACGCTCTGTTGGTCTATTGCTCACCGATCTTTACGAAAATAGCTTTATACCCGAACGTATGCGCCGCATCAACCAAGGCTTATATATAGGCAGTCTTATTATATTCATATTGGTAATCATGTGGGGCAATCCACACGTAATTAACGCAAGTTATACTGTATTCGTGCGTATCCTATTTGCTTGTCTTGGCCTATTACTCGCACTTATGTTGTTACGAAAAAATTAAAGTCGATGCTCCGGTTTATTTGAACCACGAGATAAAAATACCAAGCGGATCAATACTAATAGCCAGAATGGTTGTAACATAAGATCTACAAGATAATCTACTTGTGCAAGCTGTTCTGCACTAGCAAACCCTAATAACAGTAATCCTGTTCCCAAATAGCAAATTCCAATGACCCAAAAAAACAGTACTTCCATTCGTCCGGATATATGCATTCCACAAGCACGACTAAAGAGAACAATAAAATCAAAGGTTATCATAGCCATAGCGGTTAAAAGAATGAAATCAATTGCCGCTGTCATGCGATAGTCAGGAACAATATGACCGAGCTTAACTGCTATGATAATGCTAACCGTAACAACGAGAAGCGCTAAAAGCAATTGAAACATTGCATACTTTTTACGTGAAATGTAATGAATCAGATGGAATATCAAAAAAATAGAAATTGCCAAAAGAGAGATCGTTTCCCACACTGCTTCCCCGAAAAATAGCCATGTCATAATAGTTTCTCCTGTTTAATAAAAATTTCTTTCCTTATCTAATCTTATCTCGTTGCAACTTTACTTCTGTAATAACCCGCTTTACTAGATCTGATGCACCACCTTCGTGCACTGGCCTACTCCATGTTTCTTGCCATCGTAATGAATCTCCCCATGTTTGATATGGTGTAGTCAGTAATTCAAAATCTTTTGTCCATACATTTTGATTATCAGAAATCTCTTCCGTATTTATCATAGAATTAGACTCAAAATCCCAAGCAGATCGATACCATCGCCAGTTATCACCCTCTTTAACCTTATATGAAATCTCGCCTAAGGCGCCCGCTGATTTAAATAACCAACCTGACACATAAGGCTTATGCACAATAGTAACATCATAATATTTAACTGAATCAAGTGATAATTCTGCAATTCTCCAAATTCTCGATACAAATACTTGTGTAGAAAAAATAGCTTGCTGCAGAAATGCTTCTAACCCAATTGGCATTGTTATGCTCTTAATTACAGTAAAATTATCCTCTGTTGGCGTTAATGAAATAAATGATGGACTTGCCGCTACATTGCTCTTCAGCATAACCTTTGATGCATCGGCAATTTCAAAAAACAATGTTTTTATTTTTGCAACATCAACATTTTGTGATGCCGCACTAATCATCTCTTCTTCATCACCCAATAAAGGTAAAAATATTTTACTGTATATACTCCACAAGAATGGTATTTGCGTTGCTGCAACCGGCATACCTGACTTCAAAACTGGTGTTACAAAATTTACCGCATCTCGCAAATCTCGATTAAGTGAAGGGAAAATATTTAACTTATAGCGATTCTCGATAAGACTTTGAATCTCTTGTTCTGAGCCTTGCATTGATTTAAGAACCTTTTGAATCTGCGTAGTTAATCCATCCATAGCATTATAATAAGCAGTAATCGTTATTTGAAGTTCATCAAAAAATTTATTGACATCAAATGGTAGTGGTGACTGATTAATTAAGTGTGGCAACAATGCAATTTCACGATATAAACTAGGCTCTTCAATGCTCCCTACAATAAAGAGCAGACCGGGATTTCCCTTCATCACACTCTCCATATAAGGCTTACCAAGCTGATGCAACAATGATGACCCGTTATTACAGTCAACGATATAGAGTACTTGGGTAAACACAGCCATAGTTTTTACTAACTGTTCAATATCTGATAATGCAAGACCAATAAACTTATTTGATTTCTGATCTCCATACCCGATCATATACGTTAACATCGGGTCAAAAACTTTATTAAATTCAGGAGTATCGCTACCTGTTATAAGTATTTCCTGAAGTGCTTGAACACTGATCTCTTTGATACGCCTAAATGTAAACATATGTAACCAGCCATAACCAAGACTATCAAATAGTTTTGCAATGGTATTAATAGAATTTAAGTTATGAGTCCTAAGACCTGTTGCCAATTCATCAACAAAATATTCCTGACCTTTAATATTTACCACTACTGTTTTAAGATGGTTACCAGAAATTTTTTGATATTCTGGATTACGACTTACTATTGTTTCTCGAACTTTTCTATATTCTTTTGGAACCAATACATATAAGTCTGCTTCAGGGTGTTCATATACATTCCAATCCTCTATATCAAATTGGACTTGATTCTTAAAATAAAAACTAAAATCAAATGCTGGATTTTCAGTTTTCATTTCGGCATATCGCTTCATGGCGCGTTCAAGCTCTTGTGCAATCTCTTTTCTTTCCTGATCTCGTTTTTGCCGCTCTTGTGTAAAAGTTTGTTGAATTTTTTCTTTCTGTGCCCAAACAACTTGGACATCCGCTCCTTCAGCCTGCTTAGCTTCTTGTTCTTTCATCAATTGTTCATACATTTTTTTTGTTGTTTGTTCAAAATCAATTAACTGATCAACCCTCTTTTTTGCTTTATAAATTAAAGCAATAAGTCCCTTACTTTTTTCTACATCCTCTGGCTTTTTTGTCCATTGACGCAAAGAAAAAAATCTATAAAGCAAACGTCCTGTTACGATTATTGGAGTTTGAGCAGCCTGCAACAATTGTCCCAATTGAAGAATAATAGGACCATCAATTGATTCATTTTTTCCATTTTCAAGTAAAATTGCAACACGTGGATTTGACCACTCAACACCACGCAAAGGTTCTGGCACCTGTACCCCTACTGCTTTAGTTCGTAAAAACCAAGGTCGATTCGTTGGACCCCCCGACCATGGCACCATTGAACCAGATACTTGCGTACCTACTTCTCTTGAATGTGGAGCATCATCAGAACTTAGCGCAGTAGCTTGCAAAATAAAAAACAAGCTATTTATAAGTAATAAAAAATGTTTTTTCATCATAGTATTATCTCTTTTTAAACTTCTTTTGATTTAAACTATCAATGCAGAAAAAAGAAAATCAATACTTTGTAGTAAAACTAATTTATAATTATTATTAGTGTAGATTAGAAAATATAGTGAATGTATTAGCATATGGTAACAAACCTTAACATTCTTGTGCAAACAGCTCTATCGCAACAGGGAGATTGGCAACTATTTCTTATTAAAAATTGGAAAAACATAATTGGCAATCTAAGCCAACATGTACGCCTTGAAAAAATATACGATAGCACGATTATACTCGGTGTATATGATACGCACTGGATGCAAGAATTATATATGTTTTCCAACATACTTCTTGATAAAATCAATGATGCATTAGAAGAACCCAAGGTAACCCATATTCGATTTAAAAAAGTAAATCGTCCTGTAGAACAAAAAACAAGTATTACATATACCAAACCTAGTGCATCAAAGCCAATACAACTTTCTGAGAAAGAACAAAAAGCTCTTGCTGCATTATCCGATCCAGAGCTAGTACAGGCATTAAAAAGGTTTTTAGTTCGATGTCATAACCAGAAAAATTTATGGACAAAAAAGAAAAAGTAATAGCATTTGTTGCTGGATGTTCCGGTGGACATATAACACCAGCAATCACCCTTGCTCAAACACAATTTAGTCACTATAAGTCAATATTTTTTACACGCAACCATCCATTAGATAGGTCAATTCTTGCAAAGCAAAAAAGCCATACAATATTTCTTTCACTCATAAATATTCCTCGAAGAAAATTATTCTTGTATCCAAAATTTTTGATACAATTTGGCATTGCATTTGTTATTAGCTTGAAAATATTACTGCAACAGCGACCAGTAACTATTATATCTACTGGAAGCTATATCGCCCTACCCGTTTGTTTTGCCGGTTGGTTATTACGAATACCGATTGAATTATACGAGGTTAACGTCGAACCTGGACAGGCTATCAAACTTCTTAGTTATATAGCAACTAAAATTAACATTTGTTTTGTAACAACACAGACATTTTTTCCTGGAAAAGTATGTACCGTCACAGAATATCCTATACGTTTTACACAAGAAGATAAAAACAAGGAAAAAGACTATTCAAGACATCAATTTGATCCAGCACGAAAAACGCTTTTTGTTGTTGGCGGTTCTCAAGGATCAATTTTTTTAAACAATTTAACAAAACAATTAATTCTGACGAACACCACGCTTAAAACACAGTGGCAGGTCATTCATCAAACTGGTACTGACAACTCCACCGATTGGGATAGATGGTATAAAAAATTAGGAATCCCTGCAATAACATTCTCCTACTATTCTGATATTGCCGATTATTATAATCTTGCAGACTTAATCATTACCCGTGCTGGCGCCGGCACTCTCGCTGAAATTTCTTTTTTTGAAAAACCATGTATTATTATTCCACTTTCCACCAATACAACACAACATCAAAAACTTAATGCCCTAGCTCTAGCAAAAGAAAAACCAAAACAGTTTTATATTTGCGAACAAGGAAAGAAAACAGCAGATATGGTATCGCAACTCTTAAGTGTATATTGAAACAATGTCCTGTGATTGTGATAACCGATGAGCAGGTTCTCCCGTCTTCCAGTTAATAATAGTTTCCTTTAATGAAGGATCATATGTAAAGCGATGGCCTTCACGGTCAACAACTTTATAAAGATTGAGCCAGATTGGAAAAATCGTAGACAATGGATAAACATTTTGTCCAAGCGCACTATTATCATCACAGCCTGCATAAATTACTGTCATAAGTTGTGGTGTCGAACCACAAAACCAACATGTTCGAGAATCATTCGTTGTCCCAGTTTTACCAAATGCTTCCGATTTAAAATCATCAACCTTAAACGTCTTTAGGTAGCGAGTGATACCAATACTCAAAACCTTTGCTACTTGGCCCACAATACGCGGCTCAAGAACTCGTTTACGTGCTTGCTCAAAACGATAAATTTTAGTACCAAATTCATCCTTAATCCATTTAAGCATATGTGGTTCAACATAATATCCATCATTAGCAAAAACACTTAATGCTCCAACTGCTTGCTTGATTGTTACATCAAGACAACCTAACGCAAGTGATGGGTATGGTGCTAAATCGTTTGCAAGGTGACATTTTTTTGCTAAATCAACAATTTTATCGGCTCCTGCACGCAAAAATATTTTTGCTGTTATGGTGTTAATCGACATAGATAATGCTCGAGCTAATGTCATATCACCTTCAAAAGCACGCGTATAATTACGTGGACTCCACGTAGTACCTTCAAACAATAAATCTATTGGCTCATCTTTATCAACATCTGCAAATGAAGCTCCTTGCTTAAGAGCACATGCAAATACAAGTGGTTTAAAAATTGATCCCATTTGCCGTCGCGCTTGGAGTGCGCGATTGAACTTAGAGGTTTCAAAATCATAACCACCAATCAATGCTCGTATTTCACCTGTTTGCGGATCAACACTCAAAAGCCCTCCATCAATCTTATCTGATAATCGTTTTCGTAATATTGTAAATTGTCGATTAAAATGTCTTGATGCTGCACGCTGAGTTGGCATATTCAATGTTGTTTGAATTGTAAGACCACCACAATAAAGTCTCGCTTTACCTATTTCACTCTCTAGAAAAATTCGTATTGCTTCTTTAAAGTGAGGAGCAATTGGAGCTGAATCTCGCTGAATAACTTCTATTGGTTCATGCAATGCTTGTTCGTATTGTAATTGTGTAATAAACCCCATGCGTTTCATGATAGCAAGCATGGTATCTCTTCTATTTCGAACATTTTCTATTGAATTAATCAAACAGTATCGTGATGGATTTTTCAATGTTGATGCCAAGATAGCTGCTTCAGCAATCGTAATATCTCGAGCACTTTTTGCCCAAAATCTTTGTGCCGCCGCTTCGACACCATATATTCCACAACCAAAACATACGTGGTTTAAATACGTTTGTAGTATCTGTTCTTTGGTAAACTGTTTTTCTACAAGAAGAGCAACAATTTGTTCTTTTACTTTTCGACTTACAGTTTGCCGTGCATCAAAAAATAAAAGGCGTACTAATTGTTGTGTAATCGTGCTAGCACCCTGTACAAATTTGCGTTTATACAAATTAATTGCCATAGAACGCAAAATACCACGAATAGAAATACCATAATGATTAAAAAAGTTTCTATCTTCGGTCGCAATAATCGCTTGAATCAAATGTTGAGGAATATCTGAATATGGAAGTGGATCCCGTCGATCAAGCTCAAACCGAGCCCATTCATTACCCTCATCATCAAGCAAAATAGAAGGTCTACCAGGGTTGTAATATTCTAGCGCAGAAAAATCTATAATATGATTCTGCCAAATAAAACTCACTGCACCTAAAAACAGTGACCCTGTCAAAAAACAAATAATGAAAAGTAGCGTTAGAAATCTTGTGTTCATACCATTAGTATAAAAAAAAAGGGAGCTACTGTAAAAAGTAGCTCCCAAAATTTTTAGTCAGTGATACTTATTTACGAACATCCTGTCCAGCTTTGCGCTGAAACTTTTGTTGTAATTTTGCACATTGACGTTTTGCTTCACGTGTCATTCTTGTACCATAAAGGTACAGAAGTGCACAACCAACAACTCCACTTACCGCATACCAAGGATGCGCTTTCAGTTGATTAACTGCCACTTGAGGATGTACATATTCAGAACCCCATTTACCTTGAACTGAACCAGCTGTAATCATAACCAACATGCCTAGTAATAATTTTTTCTTCATCAAAACCCTTTCCTTTAATAAAATCTATGCTATAGAAAACCTACCTAATTTGATGTTATTGTCAACCATCGAATGATTATATATTCTTAAAGAATCAAAGCAAGAGGAACAAAAAACTTTATGATTATATCCATTACAAGACTATTTTTACATCTTCAGCCATACATTTTTTTATTGCTCTTTTTTTGTATTGATCTCAGTGCATTCATTATATTACAACAATATACTGTACAATCGCTGCTATGCTTTTTCATTTTAAAAACACTTACTACCCAGCACACTTTTTCAAACAATATCCTCCTTGTTTTGTGCCTAATATTTCTTTCATTAGAGTCTCAACTAGTTTATAGCTTTTTTGGGCTTGGCCTTCTTTTATGGATCATATTAATACCACTCGGAAACACCCTTGCAAGCCTCTCTCAGATCACAATTGTCTCAGCTCTGGGCATGCTCATATTTACTCTTATAATGCATGCTTTCTTTATTCAATATATGCTTCTAGGAGCACCTTTTTGCTTAATTTTTACAAATTGTAACATTTCTGTTAATCTTATAATGATACTAATTTTATGGTCATTAAAAATAGGGGGTAGACAAGGCAATCGCTCATACATTGTATGAGAGGAAAGTCCGGACTCCTAACGAAACGGTACCTTGGGAGGCTATTCAACCAAGGAGGGCGTAAGCCCATGGACAGTGCCACAGAAAATAACCGCCTTATTTATATAAGGTAAGGGTGAAAACGGGTGGTAAGAGCACCCGACAGGATGTAGCAATACATTTTGGGGGCAAACCCTACCGGGAGCAAGACAAAGTAGGTACGTGTCGGTCTTCGTTCTGGTTAAACGTACGGGTATGTCGCATAGATACATGGTTGCCACATTCACATAGTGAATGACAGAATCCGGCTTATTGTCTGCCCCTCATTTTCTAATAAAAAATAAGAAAAATATGAACAAAATTATACTTCCTTTTTTGGTCTTGATATTCACAAACACCTCCATCAGTTCCCATAAATATCCAATTCAAATGCCAAGGCCAAAAATACCTTTTGTAACAATATTAGAACCTAATGCCGAACACCCAATCAACATCCAAGCAATGCTTTTATGGTTTGAACAAATTCGTGAAGAGCGGGAATTCATTGAAAGAAATCGACAAGTAGATCGTCGATTAGAACAATTACATGAAGCATTACAGCAAAATATCACTCAATAACACGCTTGAAGACGATATATAAATTTACTAACAAATCTTTTAAATATAAAATGTTTGCTTTTTTTATTTCATATAGCTAATATATTAGAATGTGATTATGTAAACCTTTATTAGGAGAAAAAGTTGGTGAGTAAATATACTAAATTTGTAATGTCCGTATTTTTTACATTAATAATTAATACAAATTATGCTATACCAAGTCCTACAATAATGAGAAGCCCAAGCTGGATCGCTCGAAAACTTTCTGAAAAAGAAAATGCAGCAGATCTTGTTGTAAGGGCTCAAAGAGGTGAAACAGGACAGCTTGCTGCTCGATTATACGATGCTCTTCAAAGTCCGTCATTCACACCTCAAAGACGCACAGAAATTTTAAGTTCAATTTTTGGTGAAACTCACTCAAACAGCTTTAACCCAAAAACAAAGCGCGAAGAAAAAGCACTCAAAAGTATTCTTACTACCAAACTTCAATATGAAAAAACCAAGTTCTTGAAATCTTTAACTGAACCGATGACAAGAGAAGAACAAAAGGCTACTTGGTCTAAATTGTTAACACTCGTACCAGAAATATATCTTTCTATAATTGTAGCTGAATTATCAAATGATTTTGAAGACGATGATGCACCATGGAGTTCAGCATCTTCACAAAGTATTCCTTCTTCATCTACTATAAGTAGTCCTTCTCCGATCTTTAATTTGCAAGAAAGACCTTATGAATTTAGATCAATCAATTCAACCGATAAAGTTCCACCTATTTGATAGTATTACAAAAATTTGCCTATATATTCTTTTGCTAACAAATGACAAAAAGTAACAAATAGCGTATAATGATACCCATGAAGATTGAAAAATTTTTGTGGGTTACGCCATTCCTTTTTTTTGTATTTGGTTATTGGTTCATGGGCAAAGTATTTTCTATTAAAACCATAGAAGTTCCCCGCGTTGTTGGATTACCAATTCATGAAGGAATTAAAGAACTCTCAGCCAAAAAACTTAATGTAAGAATACTTGCTGAAAAGGAAGATGCCGAACTTCCTGTCGGTACTATTTTACGACAAACTCCAAGTCCTTTAGACCGAGTCAAACCAAACTATTCAATCTTTCTTGTAACATCAAAAAAACCTCCTGTATTAACCACACCAGATCTATGCAATAAAAATTTAGAAACATGCATAATGCTGCTAAACAAAAATAAAATAAAGTACGAAATATTCTCGGTTAACTCTCCAATGCCAGCCAATACATGTGTATGCCAAAGCCCGCAAGCAGGGGAACCTTTGCGTTCAAAAAAAATTACGTTATATATTAGTAGCCCGAAAAACAACATGCATATATTCCCTAATTGTCTTAGAGAAAATCTTGTTGATGTGATTGAGTTTTGTAAAATGTACCAACTTACTCCAAATATTCGCTATGCAGAAGGCCAACCACAATACGCTATACATCATTATGTCGTTGTAGAACAAAAACCTCTACCTGGAACATTAGTAGATCTATCCCAACCTTGCGCAATACAATTACTTGCTAAACGGAAATAAGTTTTTGTAAAAGAGTATCAAAGTTCATACCTTCAAATACCACTTTATAGAGTCCTGCACAGATTGGTGCAGTGAGATTATTATCAGTAATAATATTGTTGAGAGATTTGAGTGTATTAATACCTTCTGGAGTATAGCCAGTGCGTTGTAAAATAGACTCAAGTGATTCTCCCTTGCCAAGCGCAGCTCCAACTTCAAAATTTCTACTACCAGTTCCCGTTGCACATAAAATAAGATCTCCAAGACCAGACAATCCATATAATGTTAATGCTTGTGCACCAAAATATTCCGCAATAGATACAATCTCAGCAAACCCGCGTGTCAAAAACCATGCTTGTGTATTGTCACAACAATTCGTACTTTTAAGCATTCCAACACCCAAAGTAACAACATTTTTCAATGCACCGCCAATCTGAACACCTAATGGATCATTGGATAAATATGGTAAACAATAAGTATTCACCATTAATTGCTTCAATTGTTGTGCTAACAATTGATTCTCACTTGCCAATACGATACCAGTAATTTTTTGCTCAACAAGTTCTCGGGCTAAGCTAGGTCCTCCCAATACAACACAATTAGCCATGTCATCAAAGACATCTTGAATCATCTGCGATGGATACAATAATGTATCATTTTCAATTCCCTTACTAAGAACTACCCAATTTTGAGTATCTACATAGTATGGTTTTGCTTCTTGAAGCACTGAACGCAAGTACACTACTGGTACCGCTTCAAAAATCCAATCTGCATCCTTGAGCACAAACTCAATATCATTCGATGCCTTAATTTGAGGAGATAAAAAAATGCCCGGCATATAGCGACTATTAGTATGCTTGGTATTGATCTCTTGCACTAATGCAGAATCATGACACCAGAGATTAACATCATAGCCATTAGCTGCTAAAACTGTACTGACTGCTGTGCCCCATGAACCTTCGCCTAGAACGGTAATTTTCATACTATTTTCCAAAGTTTCGCTTACCACCATTAAATTCTACAATAATTTGATCAATGTGCTCTGGCGTCAAATCTGGCCATAAGACATCTAGGAAATATAATTGACTGTATGCTACATAAAAAAGTAAAAAATTACTCAAACGCGCACAATCGCCGGTACGAATAACAATTTCCGGATCTGGAATATTACCCATCCAGAGATAATTTTTCATTGTTTCAATACTAAGCTGAGAAACATCAAGCTCTCCTGCTTGCGCAGCTTGAACACATCGTTGCACACCAGCAACTATCTCTTGTTGACCACCATAACAAAATAAAAGATTCAATGTGAGGTTCGTATTATGAGCTGTTTGCTCTTCTACACGATTACACATCTGAATAACACTCTCCGGAAATAGATCTCGTTGACCTACAAACCTAATCTTGATGCCTTTGGCATTATATTCCGGCACTTCCAATTCAGCTTGTTGTGCAATAACTGAAAAGAGATACTTTTTTTCTTCAGCAGATCGCTTAAAATTTTCTATAGAAAAAAGATAAAGCGTTAGATATTCAATATTTTTTTCCAAGCAATAATTAACGACCTTTTTGACCGTTTTAACCCCTTCGCTGTGGCCATCCCATGGCATGCGATTTTGTTGTTTTGCCCACCGACGATTGCCATCCATTATACATGCCAGATGCTTAATCATAGAGTTTTACCTAAAAATTATGATTGATAAGATCCAACTAAGTTGAGATTAGCAATGCGTTTTGTTACCCACTGTATTGCATAGTAGACAATCATAATACCACAGGCAAATAATAATCGTTCTACAAGTACTACAGGTATAATTGATATCCATAAACCTGCTGCCATAGGCATCGTATAAAGGTGAATCAGTGACCCAATTGCATGAGCAGCAAATGTGCTACGTAAAGCCCTAACAAATAAACCTGTAAAAAAGAGATTAGCGAGCATTGGAATAATCCATAATAAAGCATATATCCATGCTTGACCACCTATTGGATTGAAAATAAAGGCTCCCATTGTTGCTATAAAGAAGGCTGTAATAAGCCATTTAGAACGTGGTGCAAAGAAGGCTGCTGCAATAAATAGTGGAATATGGTATAATAATAACAAGTTTATTGGTTGTGTCATGAAATATGACATAAATATAGCTTTTAGAGCTATAAACAATCCAAATACCCATAAAGTCCTTGGGTTGTTACCAAATAGGGGAGCTACCATACTCCCAGCAGAAAAAAACATGGTCTGCGAACCAATAATCATAGAACATTTGATCTGCTTGGCTAATTCAAAGCCAAGACAAGTTGATATGGTTTGTGCTATTGAATGCAGTATATAAACATTATTTTTTTTCATAATATTACCTTATGTCCTCTTAATTAGGTATACTTTTTCTTAGAATCCTTTTTGGATCATAGCTTGTTAACTTTTTTGGGGATATGTCTAGTATTATACACGAAAAGGGACAATCATGAAATACAAAGCTATAATCTTCGATATGGACGGTACCATCGTTGATACCGAACAAATCTGGACAAAAGCAACCAATGACCTATTAGCAAAGCGTGGCGTTGCTTATTGTGAAGATTTTAAAAAAGAACACGACAAAAAAATTGTTGGACTTTCCCTACATAAAAGTTGTCAAATTCTTAAAGATATAGCCAATCTGGATGATGATGTAGAACAGCTCATCCATGAAATGAAAACACTTACTGATGCAAAATATGAAGAAGATATTAAATTTATTGAGGGGTTCACAGAATTTCACTCAATCGCTCAACAATATGGTTTAAAAAATGCTTTAGCAACAAATGCTATAGATAGCACTGTTGCTATAACAAAGCGTAAACTCAATTTAGAAAAATATTTTGGCGAACATATTTATAACATCTCTCATGTTAATAACGTCTGTAAACCAGATCCAGCATTATACTTACATGCCGCAAGCCAACTTAAAATAGACCCAATAGAATGTATCGCTATTGAAGATTCTCCAACAGGCGTCAAGGCAGCTCGTGGTGCCGGTATGTTCTGTATAGGTATTAATACAGCTAAAAAACCAGAACAATTAGAAGAATCTAACAAAATAATCAATAGATATTGTGAACTCGATCTACAGGAGCTTTTGCACCCAAAAAAATAAATTCTATATCATGAGGTATGATGAATATTATAAAAAAACTGACAATATTAATACTAATTGGCTTAGGATTATTTTTTATCATAAACCATTTTGAATTTAATAGTCTATTCGCAGCAGAAGATCTTGTATTTGAACATCCAATCATTGATACAAACAATATCAAATGTCCCGCAACTTCAACTCCATATACCCCTGAAAATACAGTGTTTTTGGTTGATTTTCACAGAGTTATCGCACAACTAGATATACAAGAAGCTCTTAAAAATTTTCATGCACATCCACAAAAATTCAAAACAAGCATACGTCTTGTATCATATCTTTATAAAAAAGCTGTAGGTTTTAAAAATGATGAAGAAAGCATTTTAGAGCATTATCTCAATCATGCAGACTGTAATCAACAATGTAGAGAATCTAACATCCTTCTGATTAACTCATATAAACTTGATTCTGATACCGTACATCTCTTAGAAAGTCTCAGGGATGCTGGGTATAAGCTTATTTTTTTCTCTGACATGCTACCAGAAACGCTTGCTATACAACAACAACGACATCCTGAACTCTTTAAGTTGTTCTACGCAATTAATATTAGAGAACCAAAAAATAAGTTCGCATCTAAACTTAAAGCCTTTCGTTTTATTCATTTGAAAGAAACCCTACCTCAGGAACTTGGTTTCACACCCCAACATTATATTTTTTTGGACGATAAAAAAGGCAATATAAAAGAAGCTTATAAAGCCGGTATTTGCAGTATTCTATTTACTAACGCAGCACGAACGGCAATCATTCTTAACAAGTTTGCAATTCTATAACTGATAAGGAAAAAAATGAGAGTAATTAAAAATATTATTCTAGCTATCTTTTTAGGTATGTCTGCTATTACAATTTTACCCAAATCAAATAGCCAACTAGAAGAGCTCCGCTCATGTCTAAAATTAGAGCAAGGAAGCCAAGTAACGCCTAACAATACGGTATTTCTTGTAGATTTTCATAATGTTTTTGCCTTTACTGATTGGTCAAATGTTTGGAATACATTCTGGTATCATCCAGATAAGTTCAAAAGAATCTTTAGAACCGCAAGCTATTATATTCAAAAGCCTTTCCATACCAAACCTGTACAAGAATTCAATCTTCTACAATATCTTAATAGTGGATCTAATAATCGATCGTACCAAGCTGCGAATCTTTTACTCGTTAATTCATTTAAAATGGATCCACCAGCTATACAATTATTAAAAAAAATAAAAGATAATGGCTATAAACTTATCCTCTTTTCTAATACACCTGAAACAAGCATTGAGTGGCAAGCAAAAGCACATCCTGAGCTTTTTGCCCTCTTTGATGCGCAATGGTATCGTAGAATTGCCAATAGAAATCTAACTAAAAAGCATGCAGAGTCGTTCGATCAGGTTAAAGAGCTTGCGACAACTACTTTAGGACACCAACCTGAACACTATATTTTCATTGATGATACACATGGCAATATTAAGCGTGCTGCTAATGTCGGAATCTGTGGTATACTGTTTAAAAGTATAAACCAAACAAATGATATACTCAGTAACTTAGGTATTCTTCAGTAAAAATGTTTAGTAAATTCTATACTCAAACTACCTGTCTCCCGGCAAAAAAGATAAACAATCCGATCTTTGTCTTTGATCTTCATGGTGTAATTTTCAAACTTGATAAATATCAGGTAATACAAGAATTTCTTAAGGCACCTGCCAAAAAAAATATTTTTATTGCATGCCTTAATCCATACTTCCTCTACATTGCAATCCGCTGGTGGTTGACAAGTCAAGTACTTGAAGCATTTATTGTGCGCATGATGGACAAATTTCCTATTATAAACCCCAATCGACAAGCTGCTCTACAAGTCGCTAATGCACTCAAACCTATAGAAAATACTGTGGAGCTCATCAAAATTTTGCATGGCCGTGATCATCAAATCTATATTTTTTCCAATATTGGTTCTGAATCTTTAGATATTATTGCTGCTAAATTTCCTGGAATTTTCTCTCTTTTTAACGGTATCATTGGATCAACCAAGGAAGATAATTACATTGCTAAACCAGATAAACAAGCCTTTGAAAAGTTTTTTAACAAATTTCAGCTAAATCCCAAACAGATTATTTTCATTGATGATAAACCAAAAAATCTTAAAATTGCCAAAGAATTTAGTATGAATACAATACAATTTTCTCAAAAAAGTACGGCTATTCATCAAATAAAAAAGCAAATATCTTTATAATCATTGCCTATTATTGTTATTATTTACTATGCTTGGAATAAAATAGGGGGTAATTATGAAAATTAATAATCTATTTCTTTATCTAATATTGTCATCTTGCTTTATAGAAACTAGTCGTACTGAGGATTTTGATTTTAGTAAAACTATCAATCAAGAAAGTGACTTTTCACTTGAAGTCACGAGTGGTGTAAGCAAATGTACTACACTAACTTTTGATCCAGAAGATACAAGTCCAGGATATCTTTATAACGTCTATCGCTATCGCGATGGAGAAATTATTCAAATTGGAAGTACAATATCTGCTAAAAAACATACCATTTATAATAACCCTACAATTCATCCAAAAAATACTGAAAATTTTAAACTCACTGGTGATTCAAAAACCAACATACAAATGGGTGATATAATCATCTTGGATGGCTGGAAGGAGCCAGATTCACATGAAGGAGAAACTAATCATTATACAAGCGATACAACTCGACAACAATTTTGTTTTCATATTAGAACATTACCAAAAAAATGTGTCTTATATATCAGTGAACAAGGAGTCACGGATGTACCTAGCATAGAACTTACAGCTGGTTTTAACTTTACCACAGGCTTAACCGATTGTAGTCCAGCACAATATAAAGCATTACAAGAATTTCTTAAAAAACAAAATGAGAAACCAACAAAAAAATCGTAAAATAAAAAAAGAGCTAGGAAAATTTCCTAGCTCTTTTTTTCAATAAAATATTATTTTAAAACTTTTATAAAGTCTCTACAGCCTTTTCTTCCATGGCTACTACTGTATCTACTACTTCAACTGGTGCACGCTCAACTTCATCAAGAGATGATAACAATGCTGAAATTGTAAGTGTCTCATCTTCCGGATTAACATTTTTACGATCAGCAAAGTCAATAATTCGTGTCAAAATGAGTTTCCAATTTTCTGGGGTATATTCATCAGCATTTACACGAATTGTAAATTGGACTTGATCATTGGCTTGAGCAATCGATGGAAAATCAATATCTTCTTTTTTAGTTCTTTTGATTCCTTGATCTTGCTCAAGTTTCTCTTGTGATAATACCAACTGACCGTTATGTGGCATTGAACTATCCGTTTTAGTAATTAAACCAAGTAAATCTGCAAAATGTGGTGACGGCTCTGTTTGGGCTGTTTCAAACATGGATTCCAAATGATTTTTCCAGACTGTTGCATCTGTATTTTCCTTTTTTAACCATGAGCAGGAAATAATAATGCCTTTTGATTTACATAGTGCATCAATATTTTCATAACTTAAAGCACTTTGTTCTAGTGGTGTTTGCTCAGTTGTGACCACCGGCTCCACCGCTTGTACTTCAACAGGCGTATCACAAAGAACTTCTTCTTCTGCACATACATTATAAGCACCAGAACTTAATAAAAGCGCTAAAGAAAGCGTAGTAATTTTTTTGGTAACCATTTTTAGATCTCCTTTAAATGAATAAAACAGTTGCATCATCATGATTCAAAATTAACGCATTTTAGTCTAGCTGTCAAAGACACCAATTATATGTTTAATAAGCAAGTACCACGACATTCTTCATTTAAAACTGTAAATACCTTTTCAATGTCATCTGAAACAATAATCAGATCCAAATCTTTTTGTGTTATTAAATTATTTGGTAACGCAGATTCTTTCAACCAAAGCATTATATAACGCCAGTAATCAACACCAAATAAAATTACTGGAACTTGTTTAATTTTTTTTGTTTGAATAAGTGTTATAACTTGACTAAATTCATCCATCGTTCCAAAGCCTCCTGGAAATACTACAAAGGCGGTAGAATAGTTAATAAGCAACCATTTACGAGCACAAAAAAATTCCATAACGATCAGATCTCTTGAACATGTATTTTCAAGATTTTCTCGATCTAGCCCACGTACTGTTATTCCTATATTTGCAGCGGAAGATTTTGCAGATCGTGCACCACAATTTGCCGCTTCCATAAGCCCCAGTCCACCACCAGTAATAACAGCGATATTTGCACTTGCAAGCTTTGCTGCAAGTTTATAGGCTGCTTTCGCATGCTTGTCATCACGTTTAAGTTGAACCCCTCCAAAAAAGGTTATTCGTGGTGGCTTGGCTTGAGTTAATTTGCTAATACCCCACGCCATTTGCCATGTAACACGTATCCAATGCACAAAAAATTTACTGTAATTTTTAATACATTCTAAGCATCTTGTAAACATTTTACTCCTCATATATTTTTATATATCGTAAACGCAATGCATTGAGTACAACAGATAAGCTAGAAAGTGCCATGGCAGCTCCTGCAAAAATTGGGGTAATCATAATACCGAATGGGTAATACAATATACCCATAGCAACTGGTATTAAAACAATGTTATACCCAAAAGCCCAAACCAAATTTTGGCGTATATTCCGCATCGTCAATTTCGATAATTTAATTATTTGTGGCACTAATAAAATATCACTATGCAATAGTACAACTCCAGCTGATTCTATAGCTACGTCAGTACCACCGCTCATTGCAATCCCAATGTCTGCTGCAGCTAGCGCCGGCGCATCATTGATACCATCACCAACCATACCCACCTTCTTTCCTGCCCGTTGTATCTGTTTAACATATTTTTGCTTTTCTGCAGGTAACACCTCTGAAAATACGCGTGTGATGCCTAATTCTTTTGCAATGTTATTAACGATAATTGTATTGTCACCCGATATAATTACACTCTCAATGCCCATCTTCTTAAGCTGTTCAATCATTTCTTTAGCACCTGAGCGAAGTTGATCTGCAATACTAAATAGCACCACAGCAACTTCATTAACGGCAACAAATGAGAGTGTATTACCACTCTGAGAAAAATCCTGTACAGCTTTTTGAAAATTGGAATCAATGCTTACATTTTGATCCTGCATAAAACGCTCAGATCCAATGGCAAAAGATAAATTATCAATCTGTGCTGTGACGCCCAAACCTAATACAGGCTTAACATTTGTAAGTTCAATACGTATTGGTTTTTTTATTTGTAAAAATTTATAAATAGCTTGAGAAACGGGATGTGTTGATTGTTGCTCAATTGAACTAACAGCGGTATATAAGAACGACTCAAAATCATCTGTTGGCCACTGCTGCCTTTTAGCAAGCTCACTGAGATCGGGTAGAAAATGCATCTGATTAACAGAACGTTTTTCTTCTGTTAATGTTCCCGTTTTATCAAAAATTATCACGGATAAGTTTGCTGCAGTTTCTAATACTTGCGCATCCTTAATCAAAATACCTCGCTGCGCACCCTTTCCAATACCGACCATAATAGATGTTGGTGTAGCTAATCCAAGTGCACAAGGGCATGCAACAATAAATACAGAAACCATGCTAACTAATGCCTGAACCAACCTTGGTTGTGGTCCAAAATAAAACCAAATCAAGAATGTAGCTAATGCCAAAAGAATAACAATAGGAACAAAAATAGCAGAAACTTTATCAACTAGTTGCTGTACAGAAGCTCGTGAATGCTGTGCTTGATCAACCATGGCAATAATCTGTGATAAAAAAGTTTCTTTACCAACCTTTTTTGCTTCAATTTCAAAAGAACCACTTTCATTAATAGTGCTACCAATAACAAAATCGCCCTTTTGCTTATGAATAGGCTTACTCTCACCTGTTACCATGCTTTCATTCACAATAGCCTGGCCTGAAATAATTACACCATCTGTAGGAATTTTTTCACCAGACTTAATTAAAAGGCGATCCCCTAATTGAATTTGATCTATTGAAACTTGAATCCAATTGTCATTTTTAAAAATCGTAGCCGTCTTTGCCTGCAATCCAATCAATTTTTGTAATGCTTGTGATGTTCGACTTTTTGCCCGTTCTTCTAAATAATTTCCCAACAAAATAAATGTAATAATCATTACCGCAGTATCAAAATAGTAATGAATAGGAATTCCCGCCTTCTTAAATAAAAAAGGAAAAAAGATCACAAATATAGAATACAAATAGGCTATGGTCGTTCCTAATACAATCAATGTAAACATACCTGCAGAACGCTTTTTTATTTCATTCCATGCCATGCTATAAAACATCCATGCAGCCCAAAATTGTACCGGCGTTGCTAGGAAAAACATAACCCATTTATTATGAAAAATAGGAAAAATATTAAAAATTCCAAACAAAAACAAGGCTGAACAAATCAAACTCAATGCAAGCTTAAGTTTCGTATTGGAAGCATGGTAGTGATTATAATGCGTACACGATTGACACTCTTCATGTGCAAGTAAAAACCACCAAATAGTTAGACCCATCAAACCTAAAACTACTATGGTCGGCATGAAAAAAAACATTACTCTTTCCTAACAATATCGAAGATTGATACACTAAACGAAATCTATATAAAAAAAGAACCAGTTTGCTATAATATGGATCAAAAAGAGAAGTTGAATATGAAGGGTAAAGAAAAAATAATATTCTGTTTGTTACTGTATAGTTTGACTACATATGCAGATAAAAATACAGAACAATGGATCACAATTTTTATACATGGCACTGTCATGCCATATATAACTTTTTTTGATGTACTCAAGCTCAAAAATAAAGAAATTCAACCCACCATGCTCACTCGCATGAATAAGTTATATCGCAAAAGCCCATTCTTTTATCAATGCCAACCAATCCAGGGATTTGGACTAAAACCTATCTATTTTGCTAAATCACACCCGGGCAATGCAGCTCAAGCATTTGGCAAAACGTTTCATCTTCTTAACAAAAAATGTTACCCCAAACGAAGAATCAATAGATATTATACGTTTGGTTGGTCTGGATTACTCAATAAAAACGTTCGAGACCTTGCTGCACAACAACTTTATGAAGAATTAGTACGTGAAATAAATAAGTTAAAAGAATTCAATGATAACCCAATACACATAATTCTCTGCTGTTTTAGTCATGGTGGAAATGTAGGCCTTAGCTTATATAAGTACGTCAATAGCAAAAAGACGCCATTTACCATTGATCAATTAATACTTTATGGCACCCCAATACAAGAAGAAAGTTACAAAGGCCTTAGATCTCCATTATATCAAAATGTATATAACCTCTACTCACTTGGGGATAGGATCCAAAAATTTGACTTCATTTCTGGATCAGAAACCTCTCGCACATTCGAAGGCCCCAACTTACCCAAAAAACTCAAACAAGTCCGCCTGCGCTTCAATAGACGAAAAACACCATATAAATTAGGTCGTGAATATGCTGAAAAAACAAAAAAAAGAGTCTATCCCGGCCATATTGAACTCTGGTTCTTTGGTTGGACTCAAAAATGGTATCGCCCCCACTTCCCGCTACAACCATTCCCAGTAGCCGCATTTACCCCATTTATAACCAAAACAGTTGATGATCTAGGAACAACCAATACCATGACAATAGAAATATCACCGAAATCTGGCCAAACAATGGTTACAAGCTATGACAATAGTTTTGAAAGCAAAGATAAAAAATATATCAATTCAATGACCAAATCTGACCTACATTGGCTCCAACGTAAAGTAAAGGCTTATTCCCCTCAAAATTATAAACGAACCTATCGCTCGCGTTTTAATGCCTTGGTTCGAAAAGCACGGCAACAACTTCGATTGCGCTCCTAATCAACTTATCCGCATTGCCACCCCTATAATTTAGACCGATATCCCTTCTCAATCGCACTTTCTATCATTTTTTATATATTTCATTATGTAACAATTCGCAATTGCTATTTGTGTAAAAGTTGCTAATATAAATACTATAGGATAAAAATGGGGAATAAAACTGTGTATATCAAGAGAATATTATACTTTATTTTAGCGCTTGCTTCTATTGAACAGGCGTACTCTTGGCTGCACAATAAAGATCATTTATTTATGGAGCAGAAGGTAGAACAGGATATTGTAGTATTTGTTCATGGAACGGTTAATGCTCCAAGGACAACTGGGCAACTTATCCATGCATTGCGTGTAGATAATCAAACAACAACGTATACCAAAAAGACTGCCGCGATGCGTAATGATCCGTTCTTTTATCAATCACAACCAATTGGATCATTAGGTCTCAAATATATTAATATTAACAAGTTCCAATATGGTGATGCTCCAAGCCTTTTTGCTCATATTTACGATCTAGTCAATAAACAAGCCGATATCCAAGCCCGAAAGACTAACTACTATACGTTTGGATGGACAGGACAATTAAACCGCCCTGCGCGTATGCAAGCTGCAAAAGAACTTCTTGCTGCACTTACAAATGAAGTAAAGATATATAACGGCAGTGGTATTAATACTAGAATTCACCTTATTGGCTATAGCCATGGTGGTAACGTGTGTATCAACTTAGCACAGATAACACCCAAGGATACCACTCTTTGTATTGATGAACTCATACTTTTAGGAACACCAATTCAACGCTGTAGTCTTAATCTTATCAAACACCCTATGTTTAAAAAAATATATAATATCTATTCTCAAGGAGATAGCGTTCAGACTATGGATTGGTTTTCTACTGATGCTACCCCAACACGAACATTTATTAAAAGTAAACAAAATCCATTGCCAAAAAAATTGAATCAAATACGCATTCGAATGATTGAAGAAAATATTGTAAGGAACAAATCAAAGCGTATTAAAATAGACCCAAATCATGCTCAATTGTGGTTCTTTTCATGGGGACACAAAGAAAACCGTAGTCCTCTTGATCCAGTACCAGTTGCAGCTTTTATACCTATGATTCGTAATGTGGCACAAAACAGCCCTCTTACTAACTTAGCAATTGATATTACTGTCAAGGATGGTACATTGTGCTTCAATCAAATAAATCCAGAAACATTGGTTCAAGCTCTCATGCCTAATCAACTTATTTCCAAATTCATAGGAGCTATAAGAGATTGTATTCCACTTAATTACTACCAAGAATATCAACAAAAATACTATTCACGAAAAGCTTAAGCTATAATTTTTGACCATAAATCTAATAAATCTTGCATATTCAATTGTTGCGCACGCAATGCACGTGTTTCTTCATTAAAATATTCTAAATATTGTGTACCTCGTAAATTATTACTTAGAGTTCGTCTTGGTTGTTTAAAACACACTTTAATAAATTTCCAAAACTTCTCTTCCTGTGGTATTGCAACAATATCTACCTTGGGCTTAAAATAAAGTAATCGCGAAAATACTTTTGGCGGCGGATAGAATGCTGCTGGAGGAACCTTATCAAGGAGTTTCCAGTCAAAATATCTTTGAAAAAAGAGAGCAACATAACCATAGCCCCTACCGTGAGTTGCCAATATTTTCTGCGCAACTTCTTCCTGAATCATAATCACACCCTCATTCAAAAAATGTCTATTTTTTTGAAGCATATGCAAAATAGGAAATGTAATATTGTATGGAAGATTTGCCAATAATGTCCATGGCTTATCTTTTTCAAACCGACTAAAATCAACATCAAGAATATTATCAAGGAATACAGTTAACCGATCATCCTGAATCTTTTTTAACTCGGTTGCCCATTCTTCATCAATTTCAAATACCCATAACCGCTTAATATCAAAGCCTAAAATCGCCCGAGTCAAAAAACCATCCCCACCACCTATTTCAAAAACAGATGATTCTGGTGTCAAATTGGCAGCATTAAATATACAGTGAAGATATCGACTGTCTCGCAAAAAATGTTGCCCATATTGTTTTTTAAACGTAGCCACTTATTTTCCAAGCGTATCGTGATACAAATCAAGATGTTCTAATATCTTACCTGCTCCATTAACCACACAAAGTAATGGATCTTTTGCAACAGAAACTTTCAATCCTGTTTCCTTTGCAATAAGTCTATCAAGTCCACGAAGTAGAGCACCACCACCAGCCATCATAATTCCACGATCGGCTAAATCAGATGCCAACTCAGGGGGGGTATTTTCAAGCACAACACGGACACCTTCAAGAATGTGTGCTACCGTTTCAAGCAATGATTCATTAACTTCTGCTGATGATAATTGAATTGTTTTTGGAACACCGGTTAGAAGATCTCGACCTCTAACTGGCATGCTGTCAGGCTCACCCTCTTTTTTAGCATCAAGCATAACGGTACCGATTTGAATCTTTATTTCTTCTGCTGTACGTTCACCGATCAAAAGATTATATTTTCTTTTAACATACTGAACAATCGCTTGATCCATTTCATCACCACCCACTCTAATAGAGCGACAAAATACCACATCACTTAATGTGATCACAGCAATTTCAGTCGTACCACCACCAATATCAACGATCATACTACCACATGGCTCTTGTACAGGAAGTCCAGCACCAATCGCAGCCAACATTGGCTCAATAATCGTATGTACTGGCTCACGGGCACCAGCCTGTTTTGCTGATTCTTTTACAGCACGACGTTCAACTTGTGTAATTCCAGATGGCACACCAATTATCATTCGCGGTTTAATCAATGTACGACGATTATCGTGAACAGCACGGATAAAGTAACGAAGCATACTTTCTGCTAACTCAAAATTTGCAATTACACCATCACGCAATGGCCGACATGCAATGATACTATCTGGTGTTTTACCAAGCATTTCCTTGGCAACCTTTCCTGCTGCTAAAACTTTATTGGTTTTTGCCGCAACAGCAACTACCGATGGTTCGTCCAAAACGATTCCTTTATTACGAACAAATACCAAAGTATTTGCTGTACCTAAATCAATCGCCAAATCATTGGAAAAAAAACCGAATAACTTACGAGCAGGAAAATAGCTCATAAATTTTTTATCTTTTGCCATAATGAATATTCTCTCCTAAAGATTTTTTAATAATTAACTTCAAAGCCTAAAGTGAACTTATATGTCTTTGCGGACATGCGCGAAGCAAATAAATGTACTGGGATATCTACCGTAAAATAAAATTGTGGTACGCAGTGTTTGCCAAACCATCCAGGACAACCCTTATATAACAATCCTAAGGAAACATACTCTTTTATCCATCCGGACCAATCATAAAGTTTATCTTGCTCAATAGTAACTGTTGGATTTTCTCGCAAATCTTTCCAACAATCCTTACCATGATAAATATAAGTAAAGCGAGCTAATGCGCCCCAGCCTTCATAAAAATCTTCTAATGCAACAAATGGCGAAATGCCAAATGTAATTCCTGGTGAAATTTTAGCATCTGCAACTACAACACCCCACAACGGATTTTCTTCATCAACCATCATTCTTGCCTTGTGAATTTTGCTGAAACGATATGTTGCTTGCATCCAAAGACCTAAAAACCAATCCTCCCGTGCTTCTAATTGAGTTTCCAATTTAAAATACATTCCCGGAAAACCATCTCCACCCAATGGGATAGAAGCTGTATTAAATATATATCGCTTTGCTGCTGTTGGAACAATACCACCTATAATCAAACCCAAATCAATGCTACGACATTTTAAAACATAATCCCAAGTAACCCCAAGTCGAGCATAAATCTCTGTATCTTGCCAAGAATCTTTTTTCCAATACGGTGGCTCTATGCCTAAGAGAGTATTAGCATTTAATCGCGCTAATTCTAAGGCTACTGCCTGACCTTGAAAAAGCTGGCCATTGTCTGTAATTTTAAATGCTTTTTGTGCTTCTTGTGATAATGAAAATCGTTGCTCTGATGTTGCATGTAAAAAACCACTTTTAACACCAACAGCTAGATGACAACCCAATGCTTGTTCCCAGCCAAAGCTAATACCTTGTACTTGTATTTTGCCGGTCATGTTCCATATAATTTCATTTTGCAGATACCAAGGATCTAAAAATAATGGATTAACAATGCCTACTTTATTCATTGAATTATTAAGGGCATATAAATCATATTTACCAAATAACTCTGCAATATGTACTTCTTCACCATCGTAGTCATATCCCTGTTTTGCTTGCATAGTAAACACATTCACAAAAAAATTTGACGGTTTACGAGGCAAACGAGGAAGACCGACATCAAATAAAGGTAAATAACGATTATCAATAATTGCTTGTAATGATGAACTTAAAAGTGTCGCAATAAACAGCACTAACAGAGGTATTCGTTTTGTATATATTTTCATATCTTTTTCTAAAACCTTCTGGTGGAGAGAGTGGGATTCGAACCCACGATTCCGATTATTATCAGAATAACCGCTTTCGAGGCAGCCGCTTTCGACCACTCAGCCATCTCTCCGGGTGTAAAATTGTTATGGATTATCATAGCTATTAATACTATTCATTCTACCTTATTATTCTATTTTTAAAAGAGCACACTAAAAGAAAAAATTAAAAGAAAACTTGATGCAAATAGCGGAGTGTGTAGTATTAGAAATAAGGAAGATTGGTTAAAACAAAAAGGGAAATCAAATGCTAAGCAACGTTGAAGCTATTGTACTTGCGGCAGGCAAATCAACACGATTCAATACTGGTAAAACCAAACTAATCGAAAAAATTTGTGGCCAAGAAATGATTCTTTACCCAGCAACATTGCTCAACAGTTTAAATATTCCTATGACTTTCGTTGTTGGCTACCAAAAAGAAGTTGTTGTTTCTCTTTTAAAAGAACGTTTCAATGATAATTTTAAAACCGTCGATCAAGGCGAACAACGCGGTACCGGCCATGCAATTATGTGCACCCAAAGCACATGGACGCAAGATCATATTTTAATAATGAATGGCGATACCCCTTTAATCAAACCACATCAATTGCGTGCGCTATATGATAAACATATTAGCACTGATGCAGCAATGACATTCATGACCGCTTACAATATTGATCCAACAATTAATAATTATGGTCGTGTTATTGAAGATGATAAAGGTATTAGCATCATTGAAGCAAGTGAATTTGAACAATTTGCAGATAAGCTAGATAAAGATGTAGCATGCATTAATGCTGGTATCTATCTTCTTAAACGTAGCTTTCTCGACAAATACATAACACAACTGCCTAAAAATCCTACCACTGGTGAATTTTATTTTACAGAAATAGTTAAGCTTGGATCTGATGCTGGTCTTACTATATCCACCATCAACATTCCATTTGATACAGTTCGTGGTATTAATACTTTACGAGAACTATGGAGCGCAGAACAGATTAAAAAATCTGAACTCATCGGTACATGGATGGAAAAAGGTGTACGTTTCGGCTCCGCTCAAAGTGTTCACATTGATTTAGATGTTGAAATTGGACAAGGTAGCTCTATTGGTACTGGTGTTCAACTGTTCAAAGGAACTAAAATTGGCACCAATTGTATCATTGAATCATTCAGCATGATCAGCAATACACATCTTGAAGATTATGTACATATTTACTCTCATTCCAATATTAAAGACAGCACCATTAAACATCATTCATGTATTGGACCTTTTGCTCACGTACGTGGAAATACTAAGCTTGCAGAGCATGTAAGAGTGGGTAATTTTGTAGAAATTAATCGTAGTGAGGTTGGAGCATACACTCGAATTAGACATATGTGCTATATTGGAGATGCTACTATTGGCAAATATGTTAGCCTTGGTGCTGGCTCAATTACTTGCAACTTTGATGGCATCGAAAAACATAAAACAGAAATACAAGACAATGCATTTATCGGTAGCAACACGGCATTTGTTGCTCCAGTTATTGTTGGAAAAAATGCATATACTGCTGCAGGCTCTGTTATAACTCAAAATGTTCCTGATAAAGCATTAGCTATTGCTCGCTCACGTCAGTTTAACAAAGAAGATTACACGATGGTTAAACAACAAAAAAAAAATATTTCTCAACAACTGGAAGCAGCGTACATAGCCGCAACAAAAACGGTGCCTGATTCATTTAACGAAAATCCATGATCAAATTTATACATACAGCAGATATCCATTACGGCGTAGAAAACTATGGCAGAATAGATGCTAGAACCGGAATTCACAGCAGGCTTTTAGATTTTCATAAAGCGCTTAATTTTTGTATTGATACAGCATTAAAAGAGGAAGTTGATTTCTTCCTCTTTTCTGGCGATGCATATAAAACAACCAATCCAAGTCCAACTCAACAAAAGTTATTAATGGAATCGTTTTTTCGTCTTTATGCAAAAAATATTCCGATCATAATTATTATTGGCAATCACGATAATCCCCTCAGCTTTGGCAAGGCAACATCGTTAGATGTTTTTAACAATTTACCTGTTGATGGATTTCATGTAATAGCCAAACCACAAACAATTCATCTAACCACTAAAAATGGTCCTGTAAACATCGTCGGAATTCCATGGCCAACGAGAAACAATGTCACATTATCACAAGAACATACTTATAAATCTGCTACAGATATTACTGAATACCTTTCACAAGCAGTAGGTAACATTATTACACAAATGGCAGCACAACTTGACCCAACGATTCCCGCCGTATTGGCAAGTCATTTGACTGTTAGTTCAGGAATTTTTTCTGGTTCTGAAAAACGTGCAGTTTATGGTAATGATCCTTGCCTACTCCCATCACAGCTAGCAATCAAACCTTTTGATTATGTTGCCCTTGGACATCTTCATCGATATCAAGATCTTAACAACGATGGTTATCCATCTGTTGTCTATTCAGGATCGCCTGAACGCGTTGATTTTGGAGAAAGAAAAGAAGATAAAGGTTTCTGCCTTGTTAGTATTCCAGAAAAAAATAAAGCTACACACCAATTTATTAAAACACCAACTCGGCCTTTTATACAAATTGATGTTAAATTAAGTACTGACGAAGCACTTGATCAAACAGAACAAATTCTTTCTGCTATACAAGAACATGATATTAAAAATGCTGTTTTAAAAATCGTATATCATGTACCTAGCAATCTTAAAAGTAAAGTTGATTTAAAAACTGTACAACGTGCATGTGATAGCGCAATGTTTGTTGTTGGTATTATACCAGTTTGTAAACCAGTAGCACGCGAAAAACGTGGTAACCTATCAGTAGATATGAAGCTAGAAACACTTCTAGATCTTTACTTTGAAGAAAAGCCTGCACTGAAAACACATAAAAAAGAATTAATCAAAAAAGCACTTGAACTTGCTGAACAAAATAAAGAACAAGAAAAATTATAGTACTTTAATCTCTTCTTGCTTAGTTATCTCATCATTATTTAGGTAATAAATAGCAATATTTTTGCGTAGTTCTTTTTTAATTTGCTCAAGAACTTTTTCAAACTTAACTCGACGTAATTCATTAAGAATTACAGATTTACGATCTTCCAGAGGAACTGGCTTACAGGCAATTACATCATGAAGACGATATAACGTAAATCCATCAAAATCTTGAACAACATAAACTTCACCCTTTTTCATGGTAAGAATGAATTTTTTATCTGCTTCAACTTCACCCTCTTTTAAATCAAGAGGCACTGTCCATTCAAGATTCAATGCATCACGAGCCTTTGAAGAACGAAGTTCATTAAGTTGTTGTTTTTCAGATTTACTATCATCCATTGGCACAAAGGTAGTTTGAATAAAATAAACAGCCTCTTCCATAACTGGGTGTTCTTCATAAAACTTTTGGACCTCAGCATCAGGTATATCCATGCGAGAATGTACTTCATAGTCCATATAGTTATTTGAACGATGTAGACGCTTAAGTTCTTCATAGAATTCATCTAATGTATATCCATGAGCACGAGCCATTTCCGTTAAATATTCTTTGGAAATCGGGGATCCTTGACGCATAGACAAGTAACGATCAATATCTTCGTCACTCACTTCCATCTTCATTTCCTGCCCTCGTTGATCCGCTAATCGTTCGTCAATGATGGTATCGAGAGAATGTTCCGCACCATCAAACGCACGCCGTTTCACATCAGATGATGCAATTCGTTCTATGCCTACTGGCCCCTCAACAATCGCTTCAATACGATCAAACTCAATAGTGCCCGGCTCTGCTGTTGCAGGCAATTCTGCTGCAATATTTTCTTCAATATATTCTGGCTCAGGAACTATCGCTTGCGAAATTACAGGTTGATTCAATGGTATTTTGCGCTTGCGCGTTTTTTTTGCGCAACCTGCAATGAAGAGAACGCAAAGAAGCAATGCTAGATTATGTACAAATGATGTAAATTTCATGCTAGCTCTTACCTAATGTTTAAACAGCTTGTGATCTTGTTGCGCTTGGTGCTACAGCCGCTTTTCCTTCTTGTGCAGGTCCAGCATGTGTCGCTGGTTGCATTGTTTGTTTTTTCAGATTTTCCGCGTATGTTTTAACCTTGAATTCTTTTTCATATTTTGGAATTTCACGCTCAAACATCTCTTCGACTTTCTTGCCTGCTAACTGTTGCTTAATAACGTCTTTAACTTGGTCGAATGGTTCAAACTCAGGCTTTTGTTCATCTAAAGCTACTGCAACCCAGTACTCGTTTTCTGCAACCTTTACAACATCGCTAGAAGGAAATTTCTTTTTACTAATTATATTTTCTTTAATTTTTGGATCGACAAATGAAAATCCTGATTCAGAAATGATACCGAAATCTTGAATATCAAGATTCTTATCCTTATCCGCTAATGCATCAATATCATGCTCTTCCGTTTTCAATCTAGCTTGAAAGTCTTTTGCTTCTTTTTCAGTGGCAAACTTAACACCTTTTGCAATTATACCACCTGGTGTACCAAGATTAGGATCTTTTATTTTTTGTTCTTCGTAATATTTACGCGCATCAGCATCAGTTGGTTCTGATTTATGTTGCTCTACAAATTCTTGATGTACAAGCATAGAATGTAATGCTTGTTCGCCTATTGCTTTACGATTTTTGTAGCTTTCTTTTTCGGTAATTTTGTTTTTATCTGCCCATGCATTCATGATTGCTTCTTGCTTTTTTGCTTGAAGCAATTGTTCTCTAATCCCGTCTGGATCCATCTGCATATAAACAACTAGTTGCGGCTCAGATGCTTTAACCTGGTCCAAAAAGTCTTCAAAGCCTGCCTCTGTTAAATATGCTTTACCATCCACAGAAATTAAAACTTTATCTTCTACTTTAGCAGTAATTCCTGCAACAGAAATTAATGATCCTAGCAACAATATACTCATGCGTTTCATACAAAAATCCTTTAAAATTTTGTTATTGATTAACAGGCTCATATTAACATAGATGAAACCTTTGTGCAAAAAAGAAACTCTATTATTAATGTTGCTTATAAGTATTGTTATTATTGTACAAAAAAGAACGCAATTCCTATATGCAATGTAAGATTAGTTACCAAACCTGCAACAATATCATCCAAAAGAATTCCTGTCGCACCAGGTATTTTTTCACAATAACCAATAAGAAATGGTTTATAGATATCAAGAACTCTAAACAGAGCAAATCCCACTAAAAAAATATACCAATTAGCTGGCATAAGAAACATCGATACTAGCGCACCAAGATATTCATCTATAACAATTTCCGATACATCTCCCTTTTGATAATAACTTACAGCCAACCAGGCAACAATACACGATATTAATATAAGCAATGAATATGAAATAGGCGTTAAAAAGGACTGAATAAAAAATAATAGAAAAAATACTATAGCAGAAGCTGCGGTTCCTGATGCAGGTAAATAACCTACTGGACCTAACGTTGCAATAAATTTACTTATATTACCTATTCCCATGACGTATAAAATCCTTGGATAATAAGCCAAACAGCACCAAATTCAATCGCAACATCCGCAATGTTAAACGTTGGCCAAAACCAATTATAATAATGCACAGCAATAAAATCAATTACACCAGGATACATAAATCGGTCTATCCCATTTGACAATGCTCCCGATAAAATTAAAAGCAAACCAACAAGAGATTTTTCTTTTTGTGCAAAAATATATGTAAACCAACAAACCAAACAAATCGCCGCTACGATAAGCAGGTTAATCACAATAAAACCTACTGAACTTGTTGAATTAAACATTCCCCAAGAAATACCTCTGTTGAAAAGCAATTCAAAGCGCACGTATTCATTAACATCAATTGAAGTATGTTGTAGATTGTGGAGTGCCCATAACTTAGTAATACGATCAAGTATCAATGGCAATATAAAAACTACCGCATTGCTCCAAAATTTCATCGTACCTCAACGCCTCGCTTTTGAACTGCTTGAACAACACGATCATATACAGCATCAATATCCTGCTTATTAAGTGTCTTAGACTGATCGCGTATGTAAAAACGTATTGTTAGTGCTTGTTTATCATGCCATTCTTTTTTTCTAAAACTATCTTTAAGTTCCACCTTGTAGATGTGATTATCCGCATTTTTGATTGTTTTTTCAAGATCATCAACAGTTTGTACTATTGGCGACAAAAGACTAACATCAAGCCAAACATATGGATACTTCGATAGTGGGGTATATTTCATTGTTGGCGCGGTGTAAGAAAGTAAGAAATCAGCATTGAGTTCAACTATAAACGCTGTTCCTTCTGTAATATGTGCCAAAAATTCCGACTTTGCTATACCAGCAATACCAATAGTTTTATTATCATGCATTAAAAAAGCTGTTTGATGTTGACTATACCATGGCGCTAAATTACCTTGAGCCTTAACCCATTTAATTGGCAAGTGTAAAAGCATAAATAGCGAATTCAACTCATCTTTAATTTGATAAAAATCCAATGTTTTTTCTTTAGACCAAAATAAGCCGGCTAAAGTTTTTTGTTCATTTGGTTCCAAGCCAGACATCCACCAACGGCGTCCCAATTCAAAAAAGCGAAGCTCATTATAATGCACTTTATTTTGCTCAATATTTCTCAACATATGCGGGATAAGCGAAGTCGCCATTTGTTGCGCATTTTCAGATAATGGATTTCGCAATTGAACTCCATCGCTTGGTTTATACTTAAGCTGTGAAAGCCATGACTCATCATATACAGGATAATTATTAACTTCACGCATCTGCAATGCAAATGCCATGTGATTTTTTATATCCTGTTTACGTGTAACCATTGTGTTATCGGACGGTGACATTTGACGTGTAGGCAAAATATACGGAATTTTTTCATATCCCCAAAAACGCCCTATTTCTTCGACTATATCTTCTTGAAGATTAATATCCTTAGTCGCTCTGAATGTTGGAATGGTAATCTCATAGGTAATTTTATTGTCAGACTTATTTGCTACGACACCAAATTGCAATTTGGTCAAGATACCTTCAATAAAGCCTGAATCAATCTTAACCCCAAGACGTTTTTCAATAAAATCGTGCGTTACTTTTACATGTGATGGATGTGCCGGTGCCCCAACTGAAAGAATTTTATTGTTTGATCTATATTCAATACGTTCATCATCCATAAGTTTCAATGCACGTTCAATTGCAATGATATTTTGATTTAAATCAAGAGATTTTTCAAAGCGCATGGAAGATTCTGTGCGAATTTTATGTCGTGTTGCACTCCGCCTAATAGTCGTCGCATCAAAATTAGCTGCTTCAAAAAACAATGAGTGGGTTCTGTTTGAAATAGCCGTTTCTTTACCCCCCATAATCCCCGCAAGCGAAACAATTTTATCACCATCGGTAACAACCATATCTTGATCTGTTAAATTAAGCTCTGTATCATCTAATAACAGAAATTTTTCGTTATTAGACGCCATGCGAACACCCATTGATCGTGATGATAATAATCCAGCATCAAATGCGTGCATTGGTTCACTAATATCCAACATGACATAGTTGGTGATATCAACATAAAATGAAATAGCACTAACGCCAACACGCAACAAACGAAGCCCCATCCATAATGAGCTTGGACGATATAATACTTGATCTACATAAAGACCGGCAAACCGACGACACTCTGGTGTATTAATTTCTATAGAAAACGATTCACCTTGAGCCTTGCTTTCGTGCTGATCAATATCTACTTTTTTAATGTATTTATCTAAAGGTTCAAATGGGACATTTAAAATCGCTGCAAATTCGCGAGCAAAACCACGATGACACCACAGATCAGGTCTATTGGTAATTGATTTATTATCAATATCCAAAATATAATCTTCAACATCAATCTGCTTTTTCCAGCCACCATCTGCAAGATGTGAATCAACATGAAATTCTGGCAATAATCCTTCCTTATCTTTACCAAAATCTGTTGGTTGTACCCAACGATACGTAGCACGATCTTTTTTCACAAGATACCAACGTCCTTTTTTAGCATCATTGCGCAATGGTAAAACAAATTCTTGATGATTTTCTGGACACAATAAAACAATACAATTAGCATCAATTGATTGCACTTGCGCAAGAGCATAATTGTTTAAATCAACAGAAACTTTTTCATATGATTCAATTTCTGCGGTCGTTCTATTAAATTTTTCTATAAGCGCTGGAACATCAACCGTTTTAAGGTCTGCTCCAATATGCTCAAAGATCCATGCCATGGATAATTTCATATAATTTTTCCAAAAAGTACTAAGATAATAAATTCTTTTCACCTGTTAGAATACGAAAAATACTCACATTGAGCAAACTCTTGAGCTTAATCTTCTATCCTTTCTACACTACTAAAAACTTAAAGGAAACACGTGACCATTATCTGGCTCAGCATTATCACATTCGTTGCTAACCTTATCGGCACTATCATTGGATTTGGAGTGTCAACAATCATGATTCCTATCTTAGTCCTCTTTTATCCATTTTCTCAAGTTCTTCTTCTTGTCGGCATTCTTCATTTATTTTCAAACATTTCGAAGATTACACTCTTCAAACACGGCATTGATTGGAAACTTATTATAGCTTTTGGCATGCCGGGCATCATTGCAACTACTATTGGCGCACTCTTATCTGTCCAAGAACCACAAGAATTTTTAGCTCGCACTCTAGGTATATTTCTCATGACATATGCGATCTTTATTTTGCTCAATCCAACTTTTCAAATTAAAAAGCATATAAGTTATGCAATCATTGGAGGCGCTATTTCAGGCTTTCTTGCTGGCATATTCGGTTTTCGTGGTGCAATTCGAAGCTCTTTTCTCAGTATTTTCAATTTGCCCAAGGATGTTTTTATAGCAACTGGCTCAGCTATTGCCTTATTAATTGACATGGTACGGGTTAGTGTCTACTGGACCCAAGGCAGCAGATTAACCGTTATTCCTCTGTGGGCCCTCGGTCTCCTTATCCTTATTTCATGGATCGGAGCATTTACAGCACGTTATGTGGTAAGGATCATTCCTCAAACAAATTTTAGACCCGTGGTGATCTTTTTTCTCTTAGTTATGAGCATAAAACTCGTTTTCTTTTCCTAGGCAAAGCAATAAATAATATCTACTTAGCGCTAAATACCGTTCATCATGCATCAATTGGCATGTCTGGCCGTGAACTACTCGCCTTGAAGAAGAAAGCCAAAACAGCTACAATCTATGTGCCTATTAGAACAAAATAGCTATCTCTCAGGTTCGAAAAAGATTCTTATTTTTAAAATTCTATTTTGGCTCTTTCACCACTTTTCAAACCCCCTAAAAAGGGGTATTCTATACTTGATTATAGAAAAACAACCTCTTAAACAACCTATGCAAAGGGTAAATGACGATGTATAAAAAATTATTACTGATACTGAGTGCCGCTCTATTGATAAGCCCAACAGCTTATTGTGGGCGTGCTTCTGTACGCTGTGTAAAAGAAATTGAAAACTGCAAAAAGGCTCAAGATACTAAACGTGTTATACCTGGCTTTGAGGACATTAAACTTGTTCACGAAGCTCTCGATGTACTAGAATATCAATACAAAAAAGCGAGCACAAATCGTCAAACACTTGCTATCAGACTTCGTTTAATTCTTATGCTAACAGAATTTGCTGATGCAATTCCGTTCATGTCACTAACTATCAAAGAGATTCCTGGTCTTAACGGAAATGATTATATGAAAGGATTTCCATGGGGACTTAAACCAGGTGATTTGATTTTCTTAACAGAACAAGATTGCCCAGAAAGTTATTCTTTAGCAAAAAAACATGCAAGCAGCATGGGTCTAGACATGTCGCCAACTATCTTGCTTTCTCGTGCTAAAGATATTGAACAAAGCCCTGCTGCTAACTTACTTCAAGCATGTGGTTGTATTCTTGTTCCCGAAAAAATGCTTAAAAGCAACATGAACGATAGCGAACTTGAAGGCTTTATGGTTCATCAACTTGCCGGGATCAAACAATCCTATAAGGCAATTGGTTTTGCGGCAACGTTCTTAGAAAGTAATGCTACCCGCTTACTTGCTAACGTTGCTCTTGGTATGACAATATACAAGATTTTTAAGAAAGCTCCGTCTTCCGATAATGTCACTGGCATTAAATATTATGCTAAACTTGGAAAAAATTGGACAGAAGAACGCAATTTCTTTATAAGAAACTTGATCAAACTTACTCCAAATGCTGCATTTAACTTCCTATGGGCACGTGCTTTGCGTCAAATAGAAAAAGATACAGATCGTGCAGCTGCTTACAATACAAAGGCAACAAATGCGCTTATTGATTACATCAAATTTGAAAATAATCGAGAAGCATTTAATATGGAACTTTGGACAACAGCTAAAGAACGTATCAATGACAGTGAAATGAATGGCTTTAATAAGCTGGCAAGTAAATCATTATTGAATTTACTTTATTGGAAATTCCGTGTAATGTCCTACTTATTCAGCACTGATACAGATAAAGATGAACGTGTTAAATGTTTAGAAACTAAACTTAAACGATATCAGCCAATTGAAAATGTCGAACCAATTGATGCAGATCCGATTATAGACATAGCATAATATAATAAAGTTAATATTAAAGGCCCTTCTGGGCCTTTTTTTTGAGTATAAAAAATGAACATTGAAACAAATATCCCATTAAAAGATAAAACATGGTTTCAAACCGGTGGTCCAGCTCGATATTTTTGTGAACCAACCACCTCCCAAGAATTTCAACAAGCTTTGCAATATGCACATGATAACAATCTAGAGATATTTATTCTTGGTGTTGGCGCTAACATTCTCGTCAGCGATGATGGCTTTGATGGTCTCGTTATCCGCCCACAACTCAAAGATGTCACCATTACAAAATCGGGTGATGATATTTTAGTTAAAGCTGATGCTGGCGTTATCATGGCTGATCTTATTAACTATTGTTTTGATAACAACATTCTTGGGTTAGAAGAATTTAGTGGGATTCCAAGTACTATTGGCGGTGCTGCATATATTAATCTTCATTATTTTAAGTGTCTTTTCAGTCAACTACTTGTCGAGGCTATAGTAATTGAAAAAGAAACAGGCAAGCTCATGACCGTTAATACCGATTGGTTTGAGTATGGTTATAATAAATCCAAACTCCTTGAAGGTAACCATTATCTTGTCTCTGCTACTATTAAGTTAAAAAAAGCCTCTGATCTTGAAGTTGCATATACACGCGGTAAAAGTGATGAAATCATTCGCTATCGCACCTATCGTTATCCATCAAAAAACACCTGCGGAAGTTTCTTCAGAAACTTCCATGAACACGAGGTAACTGAAATCAGTAACGGTAAAAAAATGATTCATGTAGCATATTATCTTGACAAACTTGGTATTAAAGGCTGCCTATCCCAAGGTGATGCTTGTGTTTCACATCAGCATGCTAACATGCTTGTCAATAGGGGACAGGCGACAACCAATGATATCATAAAGCTTTCACGTTTAATGCAAGAAAAAGTGAAAGAAAAGTTTGATATTATTCCGCAGCCAGAATGTCAGTTTATAGGATTTAAAGAATATCCATTACTCTAATCTCTAGCTTTCGTCTTACCCAAAATACTACAGTAATAAAAATAGTTCTTAAATGGGAAAACGATGCGATTTTATAAACTATTACTTGGATTGTTACTTATATCGGCAATTATAGTCATTACATATCTTTTTATTCATTATAATTGGCATGGGCATTTTACATTAGCATCGTTTAAAAAACATGCTAACCATTTATATAAATATGTTGAAAATCACTATTTCAAATCCCTACTAATATATATTTTGACATATATTGTCATTTCAATGCTACCATTGCCTGGTGATACGTTATTTAACATTGCGGGTGGATATTTATTTGGTGCATTGCCGGCAACATTGTATATCAATTTTGCTATGACCGTTGCAGCAACGCTGATGTTTTTAATTGTTCGTTATTTTGGAAAAAATTTGTTTAAAGAAAATAACACCCGCATGATTCTATGGATTCGTAAAGAAATCCAATCACACGGGCATAATTACTTTCTTATGATGCGTCTTATCCCACTAATCCCTACATCATTTGTCAATATTGCAGCAGGATTAACAAGTATTCATCTTAAAACATTTATCTGGACAACTTCAGTGGGTTTACTACCTATATCATTTATTCTTGCTTATTCCGGACAAAAAATCCGATCAATCAAAAATATACATGACATTTTTTCACCACAGATTATCATCATCTTGATAATATTGATCTTTATAACACTATCGCCGGTCCTGTTCAGTATTATATTCCGTAAAAAAACTAGCACTTCCCTGAACGAAAAATCATAAACGCTGCGATTAGTGACATAACAACCGTAAAGATATCAGTTGGAAGCCATTTATAAACTTAACCTTTCATAAGAAATTCAAACCAAAACACAAGTCCTGCGTTAACCAACATTAAAAAACCAATAAGCATATGTACTGATGCTAAATGCTTCTTCATAATGATCTCCTTAAGAATTGAACTAATAATTTCAGATTCTTAAATAAGTTAGTTTGTTTGTCAACCTTATGCAGCTGCATGCTTATGCATCTCACAAACCAGGCCTTGCTTTCGCAACTCAATCGCTATTGCATCATATTCTTCTTTACACAAAGAATGTTTTCGTCGCTTTATGTCACCTTCTGGAGTATCTTTTGCTGGAGTTTGATCTGCAATATCCATCACACAGCAATGGCATGTTGATCTTCTTGCACCTTCGATTTCTGCTCGTTTGGTTGGATGAGTAAAAAGTTTCCAGCGCAAACAATTTCCTAAAACCATACCTGCTACTTCGCTCACTTTTCTTCCAATCAATCGGGATTTTTCTCTCTTATGATCTATCAAACGATCTAGCGTACTTAAGTATACAGCAACACCTAAAATGCCTGAAACACTACAATATACCAAGGTTTGTGGAAAATCGTTTTTATAATTATGTTCATTTGCATATGCTAATTGATGGTTAATAACACGTCTTTGACCTTTTGATAACACATATAATGCAATCTCTCGGTCCATGGGAGCAGTTTTCTTCCAATCACATACTGAAAAATGTCCTAGTTTTTCAGGAAAATGTTTTCCGAACAAATCCATGGCGCCCTCCTCTATTTTTACCTCTTGCCCATTCTCTTCATTATGTTCTAATAAATCAATGGTTAAAACTTCATGGCAAAGCGCATCCATCATTGCCAATGATAATACAAATAACGCCAATGGCTTGATAACGTTCATAAAACCTTTCGTAATACTACGGTGAAATAAGAATAAATGTTAACAATTAGTATAGACCTCACGTTTAAAAAGCCAAGTAGTAAACGATTTGTCACTAAAAAAATGAGAATACGCAAGCTTTTTAGTCTAATTTTTATTGCTTTTCTTAGAAATTAATCTTCTATATACTAAAAATATATTTTAAAGCTTTTAACTAAAGATTATGGTAAACGAATTTATTTTTATAATTCACATTCTTGCAATCAGTATTGGCAATATTGTCGCTCTACGCCTTGGCAAAGAAGCCTTAGTTACTTTTTTGTGCCTTCAGGCTCTTTTGGCAAATCTTTTTGTTACTAAGCAAGTTTTGTTGTTTGGTCTTTGTGTGACATGTACAGATTCTTTTATTATTGGCTGTGACTTATCTCTAAACTTACTTCAGGAATATTTTGGTAAAAAAATTGCAAGTAAAACAATATGGATAAGCTTTACTGCATTATTATTTTATTTAGTCATGACTCAAATACAACTTTGGTACTTGCCAAATTGCTATGATATTATGCACCCTCATTTTCAAATGATATTGGGTATTACACCACGCCTTATTTTTGCTTCACTAACCGCTTACTTAGTAGCAATTAAAATAGAATATATATTATATCAGTGGCTTAAACAAAAACTTGATGGTCGCTATATTATTTTAAGAAACTATGGTGCCATCATTATTAGCCAACTTATTGATACTATTATATTTAGCACACTTGGACTTTGGGGCTATGTTCACTCAGTTTTGCACATCATGGTACTAAGCTATATTATCAAGCTCATAGCACTTTTTGTCGCCACCCCTTTAGTATTTGCAGGAGCGCGATATTTGCAAAAGGAAATATAATTAATATACTAGTATAAGTTAAAGAATATAATATTTTCAAAAAGGTTGCTTCATGAAAAAACATGTATTATCTATATTACTATTAAGCACGCTTTCTTTATCAACCATTCACTGTGGTGAAGATGAAATACGTGTGTCAATTTCACAAAGCACACAAACTGATATGAGTGGAGCTTGCTGTGTCGAGGCAGCACAGTTAAAACTTGCACAGCGACGATTAAATTTGGAGCAAGAGCGCCTTAAGTTAGAAAATGAACGTTTTGACTTTGAAAAACTACGTTTTGCTGCTGAACAACAACGTCTCGATCTTCACGAAAAAGCTGCTCAACTACAAGAAAAATATACAAACCTTGAAAACATGTTCAGCATACTTGAGTCATATTCAAGCGAACCTCATGAAACATTAAACGTCGAAGAACTTTTCAATACATTAAGAGACAAAGCCTTTCTAAGTGTAATAGAAACAGATGACGATAGTTTAGAAGAAAACCAATAATCTTTTGACCATCTAAAAATCAAGATTAAATCTTATCTTTTTTCATGCTATACTGAAGGCATGAAAAATAGTATTACTAAAAACTTTAAGTTTGAACTTATTCATCAATCAAGTCGCTCAAAAGCTCGTGTAGGACGTATTCATACCCCACATGGCATTATTGACACGCCTAATTTTGTTGCTGTTGGCACCAATGCAACTCTTAAAGCACTTGATAGTCATACAGCCGATGAACTTGGCTTACAACTTATGTTTTGTAATACCTATCATCTGATGGTACAACCAGGTGCTGAGCTCATTAAGCAGGCTGGTGGACTTCATAAGTTCCTCAATAGAAAAAACCCTATTATCACTGATTCTGGTGGATTTCAGGTGTTCAGTCTTGCTCAAGGCGATACTAAGGATGAGCTGAAAAGTCGCAACAATAAACAAAATGAAGGCTCTGTGCTCAAAATTTCAGAAGAAGGAGTTCTTTTCCGTTCTTATCGCGATGGTCGCATGATCCTTCTTACTCCTGAAACCTCCGTTCAAGCACAAAAAGATTTGGGAGCAGATATCATTATTCCATTTGATGAACTACCACCCTATACCATCTCTCCAGCAAAACTAAAACAATCTCTAGATCGTACACACAGATGGGAAAAACGATCTCTCGACGAACATAAACGCAATGTTAACAATCAAGCAATGTATGCAGTTATCCATGGTGGTGTTAATCGAGAAATGCGCAAAGAAAGCTGCGATTATCTTGGTAACCTTGATTTTGATGGCTATGCTATCGGTGGAAGTCTTGGTAAGAATCACCAAGAGCTTTTTGAATTGCTTGAATATGTAGTACCAGCGCTACCAAACGATAAGCCTAACCACTTACTTGGCATTGGGGATTTGAACTCCATTGAGCAATGTGTTATTGCTGGTATTGATACCATGGACTGTTCACATCCAACAAGAGCAGCACGACATGGCGTATTATTTACTAGCCAAGGACAACTAAAACTCCTCAATAGTAGCTACAAACAGGATTTTGGGACAATAGATCCTGAATGTGAATGTACCACCTGTAAAAACTATTCTCGTGCCTATCTACAACATTTATTCAAGGCAAAGGAAATTACTGCAATGACCTTAGCTACTATGCATAACTTGCATTATATGATTAAACTAATGAAACAGTTACGAGAAAAAATATTAATGGATCTTATATGACACCAATTACCTCTCTTAAAAACCCACTGATTCAACAGATTAAAAAACTTCACTTCAATAAATATAGACAACAATTAGGCCTCTTTGTTGCTGAAGGCATGCGTACTATTACCACAATGACTGACAATGGCTACAAACCAGAGCATGTATTCTTCACAGAAGAAACAGCTGATTATCAATCATTTTTTACCGATAGTAAATGCTTACTAGTTCCTGACCACATCATGGGCACTATAAGCTCCAGTAAAAGCCCTAGCGGAATCTTAGCAATATTTCCCATACCAAAAAAACCTCAAGTTAAAGATTTAAGTTCCGGTTCAGTTTTAGCCCAAATAAGCGATCCTGGCAACATGGGGACTTTGATTCGCACAACAGCTGCGATGGGTCTCAAGACTGTAGTTTGTATAGAAAGTGTTGATCCATGGAATCCAAAAGTAATTCAAGCTTCAGCTGGCACTATTGCTGCGGTAAACATTTTTCAAATTGATTGGCAAACTCTCATACAATACAAAGGAGATCTTACTTTAAGTGCCCTTGTTGTATCTGGTGGTGAATCACCTGAGGTAATGCCAAAAAATACCCTCATTGTCATAGGTAATGAAGCCACTGGGATTCCAGATAAGTGGATTGCAAAGTGCGATCAACGTATTACACTGTCTATGCCGGGTAAAACTGAAAGTTTAAATGCTGCTGTAGCCGGAGCAATAGCTCTTTATTTGCTTGTACAGGCATAACTTTCTATACTAAAAAAAAAGCAATGTCGATATGAGTGAAACAGAGAAAAATTATGTCATCTAACTATAAATTATCGTTATCCAGTGCAATTATGATCAATATGAATATCATGCTTGGTGCTGGTATATTCCTTAACCCTGTAGTTTTAAGTATCTATGCAGGTGCTTTTAGCCCAGTATCATACTTATTAGTAGGTACCCTTATTTTACCACTTGCACTCTGTATAACATATTTACTACAAAGCGTTCCCGGGGGCTCATTTTATGATTTTGGTTCCCAAATTAATAAGCTCACTGGTTTTATAGCAGCTTGGAGCTATTTTATTGGTAAATTAGCATCCGGAGCTCTAATGCTCCATTTCGGCCTTTCCCTACTATGGAAGCTTAATCCTTGTCTCCAAACTATGAATATCTTCACATTAGATTTTATCGGAATCATTGTTTTCACCCTCCTTAACCTTCTTGGAATGAAAACAGGAAAACATATTCAATTGGCATTCATAATATTTAAAATTATCCCCATTGCATCAATCATCATCGTAGGCCTTTTATCCTTCAAAAGCAGCCAATTTATACCTGTTCATATGGACTTATCTGGCATGACTGGCATTCTTCCTCTGGTTTTGTATACATTTACTGGCTTTGAAGCAAGTTGTTCATTGTATCGATCAATAGCTGATCCTAAAAAAAATGCCGGCAAATCGGTTATTTTTGCTTTTTTAAGTGTTTTAACCTTGACCGTGTTATTTCAGCTAGCATTCTATGCTGCTATTAACCCCACATGGCTTTTAAATACGCCTTATTTTGATGGTTTAAGTCTTTTCTTAAATTCTACAATAAAAGACCCTTCTACAAGAAATATTATTCTTTGGTTACTTCAGACTGGTGTAGGTCTATCTGCCTTAGGCGGTTCATATGGCATTCTGTTCAGTGTTAACTGGAATCTTTATATTTTAGCACAGGAAAAGCTAACATTCTTTGCTCACCTATTTACCAAACTTAATAGATATCATATAGCATGGGCTTGTATCTTAGCAGAGGCTTTCCTATATGCTATGTATTTATATATTTGGCAAGGTTATCAAATCCCGCTTCAGCAGATTGCAGCGCTAGGATGTACTGTATCTTACACCATAAGCGTTTTAGCCTTTTATCTAAAATCAAGCCAAAAACATTCAATAATAGCCCTCCTAGGTCTCACATCCTGCTTTCTTCTCTTGATTACAACCCTCAATGGTCTTTATATTCACTCCATAATCCCACTTTTAGGCTATTTATTATTCATTGGTGCCGGTATAGCTATGTTTTTCTATAAGCAAAAAACAACCTTACAATAATACGATCAAATGGGTCCTTTTGACCTTTTCTACGTATTATAATAGAATAAAACAAACTGAAAGGTTATATTATGAAGAATAAAAAGCTATTTTTAAGCACATTACTCGGTTTATTGACCATATCTGGTTTGTTTGCACAAACTGCAGATAGGGGTAATGCTGCTGTTATGACTTCTACGGAAGTTGTAGCTGAATCTGCAGAAGATAACTCTGCACGACAAGCTATTGTAAATGTTGTTTATGCTACACTTAATGCCCATAGTGATAGTTTAGGTCAAACATTTGCTGATGATTCAACAGAAATTATTACAGAAATGTGGATTGGCCAGCTTGCTGGTACCGCTCTTGGAATTCAACAACAGCTTATCTCTGATGATGGTACAATCGATTATACTAAATTACCCGAGATGATCTCTCAATTTATTGGTTCAAATTTGATTCTTTTGCCACAAAAAATATCTGAAGTTGCACAAGCACAGGTTCAAGCTCTTCAAGAAATTATTTTAGAAGAGATGGATTCTGCTGAAATTGATATGCCAAAACAAGCGCAACAAGATCTTGCTTCTATAATGGCTACAGAGATCATCAATAGTACAATTTATGCATATATATTGAGTTTTAAAGGTCCTTCTATGGCAACGATCGCTCTCCATGAAGGCTATAAGGGCATGAAAGTTATGGTAACAGAACTTACTAAGCTCAAAAACCAATATGCCAAAATGTCTCTCGATCAGAAATCAATCATTGCAAAACTGAAGCGCCAAATAAAGGATACTAAACCTGAATTTTGCTTAACGAAGAAAAAACTCGAAAAAGAACTTATAATAGCCCAAGAGCACAAAAAGTATGTTAATAATATTCATACAGCTCTAGCTATTAAGCTGGGTGTCATCAATAGTGCTGATTGGGTAGCTAATTCTAAATGGACTTGGTTACTCCGATTTACAGCAAAAAATTCTGCTAAGCTTGGTTATAAAACAATTAAGCTTTTTGTATAACCTTCGACTAGCTATTAAAAAGTCATCAATCTCCTTATGATCTGGATACCCCGTGCTTCAGCTCGGTGGAATCAGTCAATGTATGTATGTTCGTGTGGTTTACAACTTAATACGAATCTCAATGCTTCTCAAAATATAAAAAATATATGGCGTAGGGCCAATGGCTATGCATCGGGGCAACCGGTCAACTTGCCCATTGTAACGGATATTCCTTATTCAGTTACAAGCTCCCTTCTTTAGGTGGGAGTAGTTGACGATTGGACTCAAAAAATAATAAAAAGAAAGCTCCGGAGAAATTTCTCCGGAGCTTTCTTTTTTAATTGGTTATAAGAAAGTTTGTGTCGCTTCTTAAGTTTTTGGTGTTGGTTCATCCGTGATAGGAAGAGCTAGCGCTCGTTTATAATACTTCCGTTGTCTTGCTTTGGCCTCAGGCCGTTGTCGATACTCCTGCCGATACGCATACTCCTGAAAATACCGAGTAGGATCTTTTAACCGATTTTCAAATTTTCTTTTTTTACGCTCAAGAGCAATTTTTTCTTTTAAATTTGTTACTATTTGTATATTAAGCTTTTTTTTATTAATTTGAGGATCTTCTGAAAAATCTCGACGTCGTCGTAATTTATCAACTTCAAGTTGCAAAACATCGATTTGAATTTGTATATTAGCAATCTTTTCATTCAAGCTTTTAATTTTTTGTGAAGTTAGTTGCCTTTGTGGTTCTTCAGGAAGAAAATCACCTCCAAATACCCCAATCGATACAAACAGTGTCAACAAATAAATATAATGCTTCATTCAAATATCCTAACTTCTATATAAATTATAATCCTACTATGATTATAAAACAATAATACTATAAAAAGCAATACATTATAGCAACATTGCTTTCCAAATGCATTATTTCTCTTTTTTTATTGCAACTATAAAAGCTAATGTTGTAAATTAAATAAAAATACCTTTTTGCAAAAAGAAAGGACGTGAACTCTCTAGTTTTTTAATCCTTTTTAGTCTATTGTTAAGTATTATTCTTTAAACTTCACCTAAAATTTTCCAAACATAAAGTTAATTCATAACGATTTTAAATTAAAAACATATAAACAATCAATACACCATATTCATATAAACAATCTACAACTAAAGCTGCCAATAAAAGCTTTGCATTACTTTATTCCTATTCTATTGCAACCACAAAAGCTAATGTGATAGGTTAAATTATGGGTTGTTTAGGCCGCTATTGAATTTTTAGTAATGGCATTGCCTAATAAATGGAGAGAAGTATGAAAAAGAAAATGCTGCTTAGTTTGCTGATGTTACTATTATCAACCGTTGCCATGGTCAATTCTATGGTACAGCCAAAGAAATTTGAATCTGAAATTACTCAGCTATTAACTGCATTTGCTAAGGCCGCCCAAAAAGGTAAATTCGGTGATTTACCTTCAAAAATTAAGGCCATTTATTTAAAAATTAATCCCACTGATCGTGTTCTATCTGAGGAGGAGTTGGCGCTTGAAGTAAAAAAGCTCCCTATTCAAGATCAAGAAAATATTCTTAGACATGGACGCGATACGATTTTTAAAGCTGTACATAGCGGAGAAATCAATATTAATTATAAGAAGATTAATTATCTGTTTGATACTATTTTTGAAGAACTTCATAAAAGACTCATGAGTGAAGATAGGCCGCTTACAGCATGCGGTTATCTAGCCCAAGCTGCATGTATTGGTCTGGATGGTCAGGTTATCTTCCCTGGTATTACAAAAGTTGCTAAATTTCTGGCACTTGTTGAAGAATTTTTTGATCTTGCTGATGCTGCAAAACCTGACACTCAGCCAATTGCATACTATTTCAATGCTTGGATGGATCTCATGGAAGATGAAAATGGTAGAGTACTTCCTGGTCTAGAGAAACTCTATGCTTTCTTAGATACTAATAAAACACAACGCAGAATTCTGGATTTAATTGCTAACTTTAATAATGAATTCCCAAATGAGTTAAATAAACCATATGAATTCCTTAAAAAAATCATCTTCAGTCTTTTAGAGCTTAATCCAAATGCGCCATTAGCAGAATATGCCGACAAAATTTTACCACTGATGATTGATAAAAATGGACAAGTTAAACCCGAACTTAAGGAAGTCTATCAGTTTGTAAGGAATAACAGAAACACAAAAGACGTTGTTAAGTTTATTAGGGAATTTGAAAAATTAAATCGACCAGCTCAACAAAAGGATGTATTTAGTAAATATCAAGAGGAGCTTGCTCTCCTCAAAAAACACTTTATAGAAAAATACCCGATTGCAAGACTTCCAAAAGATATTCTTGCAAGGCGTATAGCTGCTAATATTAAATATCTTAATAAGTTAAAAGCTGAGAATATAACACTCGAAAGTAGAAAGGCATCCACTACTAGAAAAGCTAATGCCGCAAAATCTGATACTAAGCCAACAACATACACGGAATCTCCTATACAGGAAATTATACAAGAAATTATATACAAAACACTTAAGCAACATAGTAATTCCTTAGGAGAATCCTTTGCTGATAATGAAGGCAATATTATTAAGGAACTATGGATTGGCCATATTGCTGGTACAACATCTGACATACAAGCAGCAGTGGTAGGCGAAGGCAATTCTTTTGAATATAGCAAACTTCCCAAAGCTATTATTGGTTATATTGGCACTAGCTTGGATAACTTACCAACTAGGCTTTCTGAATCTATGCAGATACAAATAAAAGCTCTTCAAAATATTATCATCAAAGAAATGGAAAAAGTTAGCTTAACTGAAGAACAAAAAAAACAACTTGCTCATACTATGGCTGTCGAAATCATTAATGGAACAATCTATGCCCTTGTTACAAATTTAAGTGGCCCCTATATTTACACAACAGCCAACCAAGGTTATGAAGCTATCCAGCTTATGGCTACTGATCTTACACGATTAAAAAGTGAATTCTATGAATTATCTAATAAACAGAAACTTATTATCACCGACCTTACACGCAAAATAAAGGAAGCCCAAGATGAAAGTCAAAATAAACAAAGCCTTGAACAGGAATTAAAAACTGCTCAAGACCAAAAAAAATACCTCGATACTGTATACCTAGCCCTCTCTCTCAAGCTTGGTATTGTCAACACCGCCTATTGGATAGCGACATCTAAACTAGCGTGGCCTATACGCTTTACTGCAAAAACCGGCTATAAAGTTATTCGATACTTATCATAATATTATCTCGACTAGAGGCTTTTTATTTATTTTCTTGCAACTCAAAAACCTAATGTGATAGATTAAATAAAAAGGTCGTTTTACAGAAAGAATACTCAATGTCTGAAAGAAAATATTTCATTGATGGATTCCCTATTTGCGCTGCATTTTATTATTGCATTGCTAAGCGCCTTGGGTATACAGAGGATGAGTCAAAAAGTTTGGGTCTCACACGTGCTATATTCTTTGCTGCAGCCAAGTTTGGTTATATTGGTGATGAAACAAAAAAGGTTGTACCTCTTGCCAAAGAACTTGAAGTAGATCAACTTCAATTTGCAGGTCTACCAACGTATATTGTACACGAGAAAGGCCACAAAGAATTTTTTGGTATTATGGGAAATGATATCATTAAGCCAGATCAGTATAATAGCCAGGTAATTAACAAATTTAACTCTAAGCGTAGTGGTGCTTATGAGTACTTCATTGAGCAGGTTAATGAATTTCTGAAAGACAAGAGTGATGATGAACTGAATTCAGTGATTTCTTATGATTTATATACCGAAATTCGCGATCAATTTAGAGAAATAGAATTCTACAATGCACTACCAACCACAACCAATAGCTCTCGATCCTGAAGAATATCATACTGAATTTAGGTTCATTTTGGCCTAAATTTGGTTTCTAACGAATCTTTAGGGTCATAAGTGCAATAAGACAAAGAATAAAGGAAATAATGCCAAATCGGACCGTTATTTTTGATTCTTTCCATCCCAACAGTTCAAAGTGATGATGTATAGGGGCCATTCGGAAAAATCGGCGTCCCCATAATTTGAAAGAAAACACCTGAATAATGACAGAAAGAGTCTCTAAAACGAATAGACCACCTGCTATGGGAAGAAGGAGTTCCTGTTTACTCATAAGTGCAATAAGACCCAAAGCGGCTCCTAGAGCCAAAGATCCTATATCACCCATAAAAATTTGAGCTGGGTAGGTATTGTACCAGAGAAAACCAAGAGAGGCACCAATCAAGGAGGCACCAACAATTGTTAATTCTGCAGTATTGGCAAAAGGAATGCCTAAGTATGCTGATATAATAAGATGTCCAGCCAAATAACAAATAATAGCGAAGGTAGCAAAATTAAGAATAAGAGAACCGATTGCAAGACCATCAAGGCCATCTGTCAAATTAACAGCATTACTAGTACCAATCAGAATAAACATAATCCAGGGAATAAAAAACAGCCCCAAATCAGGAGAAAAACCCTTGATAAAAGGCAAAGATAAATGGGTATTTATACCACCAACATAAATCAAGAGAAGGCTAATAAATGCCGCCGCTCCTGTTTGAAGAAATATTTTGGCTCGTGCTGACATGCCTTTTTTTTGCTTAATTTTTGACCAATCATCCAAAAATCCGATCAGGCCGTATATCCAGAGGGTTATAAGGAAAATCCAAACATAAGATTGAGATAAATTACACCAAAGAAGCGTTGTAAGAGACACAACAAAAAGAATAAATAAGCCTCCCATAGTAGGCATATCGTTTTTTGATTGGTGGGTATCAGGGGTATATTCCCGCGCTTTTGATCGAAACTGCTTTCTTGAGAAAGCTATAAACCAACCGCCCCCTATAAAAGAGAACATTAAGGCTGATAATAGTGCTGCCATAGCTCGAAAGCTAATATAGTGAATAACGTTAAATCCAGAGTGAACATTGATAAGAACTTTCGAGAGAAAATATATCATACTTTTGCCCAAAATGTGGTTAGAAACAGCTTATTCCCAAGATAGCCGCTTTTTAGCGTAAATGCAAGATCAAAAGTAGCTCTAGATCGCTCCATTTGACTTTATATAGGCATTATTTTAAACTGTTATTACAATAAAAAATTAGGTTTTATGCTAATTTTAGATTAAAACTGGTATTTATTATATAGGTTGGAAGGGACAACTATGAAGAATAAATTATTCAGCACACTGCTGCTCTTATTATCAGCTGGTGTCATGGTCAGCCCTATTGCTGCCAAAGCACCAACACTTACAAAAGAAACAACTCAAGTATTGGAGATGCTTACTGTAGCAGCTCAAAAAACCGGCTATAACAACTTACCAAAAGAATTACGTAATATTTATACTCAAATCAATCCTTCGAATCATGTACTTTCTCAAGCTGAACTTAAACTTGTTTTAAGTAGAATTCCTGCAAATGAATCAGCTAAGATCTTACTTGATGGACGTACGGCTATCTTACAAGCTATACAGAATGGAACACTTGAAGTGAACTATGACTTTGTTCACGGTATGTTTGAATCTCTTTTTGAACAAATGCATAAAACACTTATGACGGAACAAAGCCCAATTGCTATGTATGCTGGCTTGGCTCAAGCTTTATGTCTTGGTAATGATAACCAGGTTATGTTTCCTGAAGTAACAAAGGTGGCTAAGTTCTTACTGCTTGTAGAAGATTTTCTTGATATGAACGAAGCTAAACAAAAAAATGCAAAGCCATTATGTTACTACTTTATCCAATGGATGAAGCTTATGGAAAATGAAAATGGTCAAGTGCTATCTGGTTTAGAAAAATTCTACAAATTTTTAGATGAAAACAAGGAACAACGTGTTGCCCAAACTTTAATTACTAACTTTGACTCTACATTTAAGCAAGAATTGCAACATCCATATGAATTCCTTGAAAACATTATCACCAGCATTCTTGGTCTTGATCCAAATGCGCCATTAGCTGCGTATGCAGACAAGGCTCTTCCATTAATGCTCGATGAAAATGCAAATGTTAAACCAGAACTTAAAGAAGTACATGCGTTTATTAAGGAAAATAGAGAAACTAAGAAAATTGCTAAATTCCTTAGTGAGCTTGATAGATTGAGAAAAAAGATCCAAAAGCAAACTGCATTTTCAGAAGAAACTAGCAAGTATCAAGGTGATCTTATACAACTTAAGCTTCACTTTGAAAAGAAATATCCGATAGAATTACTTCCAAAGGATATTCTTGCAAGACGTATTTCAAGTAACATTAGGTTTCTTAACAAACTAAAAAATGAGGGTAAAACTCTCAATAGTATAAAGGATGCATTGGTCTTCTAATGGACAAATCATTTTCAAATAGTTTTGATGTTATAATAGTTGGTGGCGGTCATGCCGGTATAGAAGCTGCATATGCCGCTGCAACTATGGGTTCAAATACTCTATTACTAACTCTTAATAAAAATCGCATTGGCTGGATGCCCTGTAACCCCGCAATTGGGGGTTTAGGCAAAAGCCATATTGTTTTTGAAATCAGTGCACTTGGTGGCTTAATGCCCCAATTATGTACACAAACTTATATACAAGCCCGTATGCTCAACACCAAAAAAGGACCTGCTGTTCAAGGGTTAAGACTTCAAATCGATAAAGAAAAATATGCAAAACTCAGCCGTCAACGACTTGAGAATTTAAAAAATCTCACAATTATCGAAGATATGGTAGAAAGCATCTTGTTGAATGATAACAAGCAAATTTCTGGTATTATGACCAAAAACAATCACGAATTTTATGCCCCATCCGTTGTTATTACAACTGGAACTTTTCTTAAAGGTGTAATCCATATCGGAGAAGAAAACCGTTCTGGTGGCCGTGCTGATGAAAAAGCAGCAAATTCTCTCTCTCCACAACTCAAGGAATTAGGGCTGAAGGTAGGACGACTTAAAACAGGTACTCCACCACGATTACTCAAAGAAAGTGTCGATTTTAGCAAGATGGAAGTTCAAGATGCTCATCATCTCGAATACTTGTTTGAATTTTATCCACATAAAGTAAATAATACACATGATTGCTATATAACACATACCAATACAACAACACATCAAATTATCAAAGACAACTTAGATCGTTCAGCTTTGTTTGGTGGCAGAATTGAGGGAATTGGTCCACGTTACTGCCCTTCCATTGAGGATAAAATATTCAGATTTGCAGACAAATCATCCCATCATGTTTTTGTAGAACCCGAAGGTGCTGATTCAAATGAATTATACCCGAACGGCCTTTCAACATCGCTCCCTCTTGATGTACAACTCGATTATATTCACAGTATTAAAGGCTTTGAAAACGCTATAATCACTAAACCTGGCTATGCAATTGAATATGATTTCGTACATCCAGAACAATTGAAACAAACACTTGAAGTTAAAACAATTTCAGGGTTGTTTTTAGCGGGACAAATCAATGGTACAACTGGATATGAAGAAGCTGCGGGTCAAGGATTAATAGCTGGTATTAATGCGCACTTGATGGTTAATAAAAAAGAACCGTTCATTCTCAAGCGAGAAGAATCATATATTGGTGTTATGATCGATGATCTTGTGTCTCTTGGTGTTGATGAACCATACAGAATGTTTACATCACGCGCTGAACACAGAATCAGTTTACGACAAGACAATGCATTTATGCGCCTTACTGACCGTGGTTACCAACTTGGTTTAATTGGTGAACAGTTATACTTTGATTTTTGTAAAGAAAAAAACCTTGTAACAAAAATTGTAGCTGATTTACGAGCTAAACATACAACTGGTGAATTATTGAGAATGTTTGGTGAATTAATTTGTAACAAAGAGGCTATTCGCGCTTTAACATCGGAACATCTTTCTGATCGTGCTGTATTAAATATTTATTCCGATATTAAGTACTACGAATACTTACTGCGTGAGCAAAAAGAAATCGCTAAAGCAGAAAAATACCGCACAATGAAAATCCCAGAAAAATTGAACATTTTAGCTATTTCTGGACTATCCAAAGAACTTCAAGAAAAATTAAAACGATATAAACCTACGACTATCGCCCAAGCCATGTTGATTCCTGGTATGACACCTGCTGCAATATCTCTTCTTATTTTCAGATCACGAGAACAGCACCAAAGCGTTGCGTAGTATCAGTAAGCTACTTGCCGTCAAAGAAGCGACAATATGCAAACCTTTTAGTGCAATCTGCATGCATAAAGTTACAATAAGGCTTTTTGTACACAACGTCATAGACAATTATTTTTCCTTACATTAGACTTTTAATTCTACTAATTGAAATAATAAAATGTGTTAGGAAAAAATTTATGTCAAAGAAGACAGGCTTGTGTATTATAGCAGCAATGTGGGTCTTAAATTTATGCAGTGGTGGAGATGAAGTTAAAGTCAATAGAAAAAGACCGTTAGCAGTTACAGATGATAAAAAAGAAGAATCTAAAAAACATCTGCGACTTATACAACCAGCCAGTAATAACTCAAGTTTATCTGGTGATTCGATATTATCTAGGGACTCAAATTCATCATTTTTTGCTCAATCAGATACACCACCACCACCTCCACGTAATTTGCTTTCATCTATGAAAATTTTACCGACTGATCCAAATACGTTAAGTATTGAAGAACGTCAAATTTTATTTGCAATGTTCGCTACAGCCAGTGATGTATGGAAGCCTTAAAAAAAAGATTCTTGATAGTATACTGAAACTGTTTAGACTAAACGTTAGATTAACTAGTTTTAGGGAAAAAAAATGAAACTAATGTTTTTACTCGGTCTGTTTTGCATTACATTAGGCGCTAGTGATAAATCAGTATCCGAGTTAATCAATCAATGTAATATCTTCATCGAACCAGATAAACTTTCTGCTAATGTTGATGTTGCTGAATTCCATGATGATCTTGCCTTTGCATTTTACTATCAACTGTCTGCAAGCGATATTAATGTTCCGCAACTCCATGTAGCTAAGATGCTTTCCATATATCTTCCTGAGCTATCTGAATTTTGTGAACATTTTAACGTACGAAAAATAACATTAAGTCCTAAAAATCCCTACAATTTTATTTTAATTTTCAATAATAAAGTGCAAAAAGATCACGTATTCAAAGGGCTTTCCGATATTGCATATATTCATACAATTCAATTTCCAAAACCTATTGCAAAACAAACTTTTTTTCTCACAGGATTAGGCATTTGTGCTACTGTTGGCATGTATCAATTAATCAAAAAAATCGGAATCATTCCATTTTTAACATAATTTTTAGGCATTAAAATTATGTTAAAAATTAAGACCATGCAAAATCTATTATGTATTTCTTTATTGCCTTTTTTTGCCTTTGCAGGAAATTTTATTGGCAATACATTGGAAGCTGCTATAGATAAATGGGCAATAGGAGATGATTCGAATTGGAACAAAGAAAAAAGCCCTTTATGGGTTAAAGAAGAAATTAATGCCATCCCTGAAGCATTACGTTGTGCTATTGTAGAAAACAATATTGATGATGTATGTCAAAAAATGCCTAAAACAAAGTGTCTTCCTGCCGTCTTTTTGGCTCAAGCGATAGCTAATGGTCAATTAAGGTATAATAAGAAATACACTCAATTTTGTTATTTTAAAAATACTCCAGAGAATGAATCTGCGATGTCTATAAATCGAAAGAACCGGCCCCCTAGTACAGAAGTTATTGCTAGGCTATTAAATATAGAAAAGCCTAACGAAATAAATTTCGAAGAAATAGAAAAATATTTTTACAGATATCAACTGCCTTTATTGCCTGAATGCTTGATAAAACAATGGAAAAGCAACCGTTTTAAATGTTTTTTTACACCGGAAGAAATACAGTTGTTATCGAATTAATCAATAAAAAATCTATATTACTAATTTTCATCGGTTAAAGCCTAGTGATTTTTCTCGCTTTTCACTGTAAAAAGCTTGCTATAAATGCAAATTTTGCGACACTTAAATAATGAGGTAAGCGTTTTATGATTCCTAATATTTGTCATATTTACGGTCCGTTTTATCTTAATAATTATGGACTCTGCATTTTTATTGGTATTTTATTATTTACATTCTTTGCGCAGCGCAATTGGCTGCGTAGACATTTTATTTCTCGCGATGACTTTATTATACTCATTTCATGGGGAACTTTGGTAGGCATTATAGGAGGCCGTATTCTATTTATACTCACAAATTTAAGAATGATGCATAGCTTTTGGGATATTGTATCGATTTGGGAAGGTGGCTTATCACTTTTAGGTTCTGTGATTGGAATATCCCTATTCATTCCCCTCTTTCTACGCTCTAAAAACATTGAAATATTATCTATATTAGATTTAGCGGGTATTTATGGTCCATTGCTCATCGGATTTTCACGATTTGGATGCTTTTTTGCGGGTTGTTGTTACGGCCGTACAACAAATCTACCCTGGGCAATTACATATACTCATCCTGATAGCATGGCACCATTACATTGCGCATTGCATCCGACGCAGCTTTATAGTGCATTAGTTTTGATATCTCTCTTTTTTGTACTGAGATTTATTTGCCAACCACGATTGACCAAGCCTGGACAGTTATTTAGTCTTTTTTTGATTGGTATTGGTACAGAACGAACACTTATGGAATTCGTTCGTGATGATTTGGAATATCTATATGGATCTATTACAATACCGCACATCATCGGTTTTATATTAATTATTCTTGGTATCACTTTCTTTATATTTTCTACGCGCTCAAAAGCAAAAGATTATCAATATGAATCTATTTGATTTTATTAAGTCCAATCTCCCCATTGCTGATGTGATTGGAGAATATGTAACGCTTAGAGCAACTGGAACATACCTTAAAGGATCTTGCCCCTTTCACTCAGAAAAGACAGGTTCATTTACAGTATCTCCACATCGAGACATTTTTTACTGTTTCGGCTGCCATGAAAGCGGTGATGTCATTGGATTTATAGCAAAATTAGAAAATTGCACACAAATTGAAGCTGCTAAGCTTTTGACCGAACGTTACAATCTTCAACCACCTGAAGAATTGCTTAAAGAGGTTCAATCCGCAGCAAGTATCGATAAAAAAAAGCGCTATTTCCTTCTTTGCGAACTTGTAGCACAATGGTGCCAAGAATCTCTTAAAAGGTCACCCCAAGCCCTTGAATACCTCAAAAATCGTGGTTTTGATGAAGAAACTATCACAAGGTATTCTATTGGCTACTTTCCTGGCGGACATAAAGGCATAAAGTCACTGATTGCATATATCCAAAGTGAGCATTTTTTGGCAACCGATCTTATTCAGGCAAATATCTTTCAGGAAGGCAAAACCCTATATTCCCCTTTTGAAGAACGCATTATCTTTCCTATTCAAGACAATATTGGTCAATTTTGTGGCTTTGGAGGTCGAATCTTTCTACCTCATGATGATCGAGCTAAATATTATAACTCCAAGGAAAGCCCATTTTTTATCAAAGGCTCCATTTTATTTGGGCTCGACATCGCTAAAAGATCGATCCAAAAGCAGAATGCTGTTATTTTGGTAGAAGGATATACAGATTGCATAGCTCTTAATCAGTATGGGCACAAAAATAGTGTTGCTACACTCGGAACAGCCTGTACCCCTGAACATTTGGCAATCTTAGCTCGGTATGCCGATCAGATCTATATGCTTTATGATGGGGACGCTGCAGGCCAAAAAGCTATCGTACGATTGACGGAAAATTGCTGGAATGTTAATATAGAACTTAAAGTAGTTTCTCTCCCTAATCGGGAGGATCCGGCTTCATTTTTAGTTCAAGGGGGTTCATTAAAACCGTTGATAGACCAAGCCTCTGGAATTATTGATTTTTTTATACAACATTCAAGCGAAAATTTTGCACAAAAAACATTGAAGCAAAAACTTGAAACTGTAGAAAAAATCATTGAAATTATTCGATACATCCCAGATAGATTGAAACGGGATATGGTATTACAGGAAACAGCACAAGCATTGAATGTACCATTCGATACGTTAGTTAAAGAACTAGCAAGTGCAAATACTCAACAACGTAGTATCAAACAAGTACCTTATGAGCAAAAGATAGACGTTCCATATATATGGACGATAGAAGATAAATTATTTAGCGCATTGATACTTTTGTTTGAAACGGTTGACATAGAAAAATATTCCTATGCTATAGAATTATTAAATGCACCACTTAAAGATATACTGCTGCTCCTCATTGATAAAAAGAAAAAAAACAAGCAATTGAAATTTACAGAATTTTGGTCAGGGCTTGATAAGAATGATCAACAAGAGGTAAGTAAGCGAGTGGTTCGTTTCAATCAGGATGCATTGAAAGAGGATTTTGAATTTATTATTAATAAGTTCGGTAAAAAACATTGGAAAAATATTATTATCAACGCAAAGCAGCATATTAAAGAGGCGCAAGAAGCCAATGACTCTCGAAGAGTTAAAGAGCTGCTTAAGAATATACAAACCTTGAAAATAAAGTTTATAGACACTGATTACAGTAATTAAAAAATCAAGTATGAAGGAGAAACATTTTATGGCAAAAAGTATTCTCAAGCGAATTGCAGAGCGATTAAAAGGACAGAGCTCTAAAAAGAAAACTTCTACTAAAAAAGTGAAGACGACTACTCCTACTAAGAAAAAAACAATAGAAAAAAAGAAAGCAGCTACAAAAAAAGCTGCTATACGTAAAACTGTATCTAAGAAAAAAACAGTTAAAAAAGCTGTAACTAAAAAAGTCGCTGTACCGGCTAAAAAAGCTATAGCAAAAAAGAAGATTGCTCCTAAAGCAGTTGGTACTAAAAAGGCTATAATACGCAAGGCTGCTCCCAAAAAGGTCGCTGTACCGGCTAAAAAGGTTGTTAAAAAGGTTATAACAAAGAAGGCTCCTGCTCAGAAAGCGCCAGTCAAAACCGCTGCGCCACAAGTCATAATAAAAAAACCTGCTAAGGAAAAAGTTGTGACACCTGTTGTTAAACCTATAATCAAAAAATCTCTTAAAAAGATCTCTCCAAAAAAAATTGTTAAGAAGGTTGTAAAGGTACTAACACCAGAACAAATTGAAGAACAATTACAACAAATTTTTGTTAAGGGAAAACGACAAAGTTTTCTTGTATATGAAGAGCTCATTGATTTTGGTGAAAAGCATAAGTTCAATGAAAAGAAGATGAGTGATATTCTTAAAGAATGCGAAAAGAACCATATTGAGCTTGTTATGTATGATGAGCTTGACAAGAGCTCCGATGATATTGAACAGTTTGAAGGCGATAAAGAAGACATAACTACTAAGAAAAAAATTGCGCTACCAACAGAAGATAGTGGTGAAGAAGAAGAAGACGATGATGAAGCAACATTGGTCGACACTTCTCCTATAACAGATGGTGTAAAATGTTATTTGCGTGATATTGGTAAAATTCCTCTTTTAAACAAAAAAACTGAAACTGCTATCGCTGAAAAGATCGCACAAGGTAAGGAAGAGGCTGTCGATGCAATCGCTCAATTTCCACTTGTACACAAAGAATTAATTTTGCTGATTGATCGTATTCAAAAAAATAGTATTGCACTCAAAGATATTATTCAATTTTCTGAGTTTGACGAAGAAAACTTACCTAAATTTGAAGAAGAAAATACAACATTGCTCAAAACTCTTAAAAAAATTAAGAGTCTCTTTGAAAATGAAGTTAAGATCTACCAAAGCTATCGTGGTAAGCTAACAACGGATGCAAAGAAAAAAGAAATGCTTGATGCTATTCAAAATAATAAGATTGATATCATTGAGACCATTAAATCGATTCGTTTTGCCAATAAACTTATCCGTAAATTCGGTCGCAAAATTGAAAAAATAATCACTAAGATCAAGGAAAGTATTGAAACAAACAAACAACTTGAAAAAGAAGCGGACGAATTTACAAAGATTAAAAATCCTACTGTAGAGCAGCAAAAAGAGCTTGAAGAAGTAGAAAAAATTATTCGTATGAATAATAAGGTAATCAAAAATCTTGAAAATGAACTTGGATTACCTCAAGATAAAATCTTCAAATTTTATCAACAGTTTTTGATTGGCCAAGAACGTGATAAGCGTGCTAAGGATGATCTTGCTCGAGCCAACTTACGTCTTGTTGTCAATATTGCAAAGAAGTTCGTTAACCGTGGTTTACACTTTTTAGATTTGATTCAAGAAGGTAATATCGGATTGATGAAAGCTGTAGAAAAATTTGAATTTGAACGTGGATTTAAATTCTCTACCTATGCAACATGGTGGATTCGCCAAGCAATTACACGTGCAATAGCAGATCAGTCTCGAACGATTCGTGTTCCAGTGCATATGGTGGAAACTCTTAATAAGATTAATAAGATCAAGCATTCATTCTTGCAAGAACATGGCCGAGAACCGTCGCACCAGGAATTGGCTAAAGAACTCAATCTTGATGAAAAAAAGATCAAAAATATTATTAAGATCTCTAAAGAACCTATCTCACTAGAAACACCTGTTGGAGATGGTGAAGATACATCGATCAAAGATTTTATTGAAAATGAAAATGATTTCTCACCTGCGGATTCTGTCGCAAGTAATGATTTGAAGGATCAAGTACGAAACTTATTAAAAACCCTTTCTCCTCGCGAAGAAAAGGTTATTAAGATGCGTTTTGGTATTGATGTTGCATCTGAGCATACGCTTGAAGAAGTTGGAAAAGATTTCTCTGTGACAAGAGAACGTATTCGACAAATTGAAGTCAAAGCATTGCGTAAGTTACGGCACCCTTCCCGCAGTAAAAAATTAGAATCGTTTTTTGATAAAGAATTTGATACCATATCAGATGATGATTTAAATTAGTTTTAATAAGGAATAAAAGTAGCCATGGGTGAGTCTATATCGCAGTTAATCTGGGTTCAAATTGTTTTTTTTGTAGTAGCATTGTTTTTTACAGCGCTCTTTTCTTTTCTGGAAACAAGTATTACAGCCATTCGGCATTTTAAGCTCAAAGAAATTGCAGATCATTCTACCAAGTACAAAACACTATTAAATACATTACTAGATAAGCCACACAAAGTCCTTATTACAATTCTGTTGGCATCTAATCTTTCAAGTGTAATTTGCGCGGCCTTGGCAACAAGAATTATGGAGCATATTTTTCAACAATGGGATCTATCGCAAGGTTTAGGCTTTACCGCTGGTATTGCTATTGCAACTGCGGCAATCTTAATCGTTGGTGAAATTATTCCAAAAAACTTTGCTCAACTTCATGGTGAACGTGTATTTAGTTCAATTTTATGGGTCACCAATACAATTTATTTCATTCTTCAACCAGGTGTACGCTTTTTAACATTCATCTCAGATTTTGTTATTAATCTCTTTACTAAACAAGCACGCATCGATACATCTGAAGCATTAACATCAGAAAAAGAACTGAAATATATGATCAAGTATGTTGGTGAAAAACAGCTCATTGAAGCTGAAAAAACTGAGATGTTAGAAAATATTTTAGAAATTGCCAATACGCAAGCACGTGAGATCATGGTACCTGAAACTGATATAATTTCTATTGATGCACAACTAACTATTAAGGATGCATTACAGGTATTTTCTCGACACCAATTTAGTCGGCTTCCTGTTTATGAAAATAAGGAAGACGATATTATTGGTATGATCTATCTCAAAGATATCTTTATGCTTCTTTCTAATCATGAAGAAAATAAACAAATAAAGAACATTTTGCGACCGATTCTTTTAGTCCCTGAAAGCATTAAGGTTAATCAATTATTGAAAGATTTTCGTGCAGAAAACACGCACATGGCCATCACGCTCAATGAGCATGGTGGCGTAGCTGGCTTAGTTACTCTTGAAGATGTTCTTGAAGAAATCGTTGGTGAAATCAGTGACGAACACGAAACTCATAGTGATAAGATAACTGTACTTGGTGAAGGCCATTGGCTTGTTGATGCAAGTATTAACCTAGAAGAACTTGAAGAAGTTTTAGGTATCACATTTGATACTGAAGATGCCATTACTATGGCTGGATTTTTAGCAGAACGATTACAACACTTACCTAAAAAAGGTGAGACTATACACTACAAAGATTATTGTTTTGAAATTAACAAAGCTAGTAAAACTCGTGTTTTCCAAGTCCTTGTATCTTCTGATATCAAAAAGCCAACAGAATAGTTTAAGTCCAATTTTGAAAAAGATAGAAGGTGAGAGATTCCTAAGAAAATCCCACCTTCATTGAACAATCTCTTTATATTTCTTAATGATCTAAACAAAAATTTATGCTTTATATAAAGAATTTTATTAATCTAAAGTCCTGACGTATCAGTAGCTTGAGTTGTCATTACAGGTCTTCCACCTTCATTAACTGCATTTCTAAAAGATTGCCAGTACCATAAAGCCATTGCTATATTACTAATGCTTAAATTAGGAATAATAACCTCTCTAGTAAAATGGAAAACAAAATCACTTAGTGCAGAAGTCTCTTTCTTATTTTTTACAACTTCCTTATTTTTCTCTTTAGTCAGCTTTATTACCTGAAGCACAATCTCAGGAGAAATATCTCCATTGTTGTAGCGCTGAGCTTGGAGTACACTATCACGACGCACACTTTCAAGATCGCCGTGGCTCATACCCTCGGTACCATTAAGATATGTGCGTAGATTTGCTCTAGAAATATATGCACCCCCAAAATGATATTTCAGAAATTGATATGCTAACATTTCACAACGTGATTGAGCATCTGGTAATGGATAATATGTGATGGCACTTGCATCAAATTGATGTAGAAAATTGGACGGTAGCTGGCTTATATCGCGAACTTCCCCAACAAAGAATATATTTTTATCCTTCTTTTCCATTTCATTCAAACGTATTTCTAAATATTCTAGAGGGGCTTTTCGTACTTCATCTCGATGTGCAACTGAATTCAAGTGATGAAGATTTGGCACAAAAATAATAACTTTTCTGTCTTTACCTCCTGCTTTCCGTGCAGAAGCAAAAAGTTTATCAATATTTTTAAATGTTTGCGCATCGGTTTCACCTAGAAGCTGTGATGCTTCACATTCTACAAGCGTGGTATTAGTTGGATCCTCTTGTACAATTGCTCGAATAGAGGCAGTTTTTCCAACCTTAGTTGGTCCATATGCCAGAAAACGTTTTTGTACATCAGTGATATCGATTTCTCCACGAACTTTCTTTACAAAGGTACGATATCGTTCTGGAAGATAGCCTACCAATCCTACTGGGTTGGTATTATCTGGCTCTTCTTTTTCATCAATCATATCACCCGTACATGGTTGCTTCTCATACCGGGACGCCATACTCGCTAGACGCATCACGGCAGAACCATCCAAATCATTAGACTGTTTACGTGCTAGTGAGCGAAGCAAAGCGTCCTTGCGTCTCGCAGCAGGATCATTATTTGCTGTTTCATCTTCTTGTTTTTTTTTGTTAAGTATTGCACGTTCTTCATCTGTATGAAGAGAATGTGCAGTATGCGATAGTAAAAATATACTAGATAAGATAAGTAAACAAAAAAACTGAATACTTTTTTTGTTATGTGTTATTTTCTTCATGTTGATTCCTAGGACTCATTGGGTTTATTTAGCTGCTTATTAATTTTGTTGGAACTTGATTTGCTCCCTCTGCCGATTAATATTACGGTGGTTTTGGTTTGATAGATAATGACTACTTACTTGTTGTCTATTGTCTCTCAAAACAAAAAAATATCAAGTTCTTTATGTAATTCTTAATGGTTGCCGAATATTAGATCGTAAATATAATATCGTTGATGCTAACATACTACCCAACATTGCGGTAGTTGCTGCAAGGTAATATGTACTCGAAGAAACGTTCATAAGTTTTTGAAGTTTATCGTTATTATTTGCAAGCTCATATAATTTTGATAATTTAGAATTTCTTTTTTTAATTGCTTTAATTACTTGCCAAATATATTCATTGAGCACAATGCCTTCATTTTCTAATTCAGCTTTCATTTTTACTGTACGAGTCATATCTTCTAAACTACGTATACTCAAACCTTTAGTTTGATTAGCTATTCTATTAAGTAATGTCGGATCAAGTTTTATTGCAAGTTCAGAAAAATAATATTCTATAATAAGTCTACGTGTATCCTTATCTGGATTTTTGAGCTCAACTACATTAGTACCAAAACGGTCAACAAATGTTGGATGTAACTCTTTATAATTATTCGTAGCACAGATAAAAAAAATACGATTATCATTTTTGTATTGATCTAGATTAAGCCATAAAGTGCGTAATGCCGCATCATGTTCAGATCGAAATTCAGTTGTATTATTAGCAGCAATTTGTTCTATTTCATCAATAAAAATCAATGTTGGTTTATTAGTAATGAGAGCATCTTCTATTGCTTGCGTAAATATTTTTTCAATTGCTTGTGCACCACTACCAACGTATTTGTTAACAAGCGTTGAGCCTTTATACTCGCAAAAATTATACGCATTAACTTGCGCAAGATTACGCGCTAAAGTCGTTTTACCGTTACCGGGTGGTCCGTGAAGAATTAATCTATTATGCAACATCACTTGATTATTCGATCGATGTTGGCCCAATTGATAAACAAGTAACTTAAGCTCATATGGTAACTCACCAACCCACCCAGCTAAAAAAACGTGCTTATCAAACTTGGTCTTTACCTGCTTAACAAAAGGCCAAATATTAAACCAAGTATTAGTATCAGCAACATATTGTACTTCTTGAATAGGCAACACTAAAGCTGGCAATAACAAAAGAACCAAAAACATGTTGTATTTATTCATAAAACCCCTAAATTGGCACCTATTATAAGCTTTTTCTTAATATTTAACTTTACAGATCAAGGCCCTATCTGTCAAAAAAATAGGCTTTTTTACCTTTACAAAACCTCTTATTTTGCCTCTTTTAACCTTCTAGAAACACTTTATAGTTAAATAAAGCTTACCCAATGGACTAAATGGCACTCAGCATGGTATACTTAGTACTATGAAGAAAAATAAGCCCGCATATGAAATAAAAGGAATTCTCATGAAGAATACATTTTTATTTCCTTTATCACTCATCACTGTTTTCGGTCTTAATGGCATGGTAAAAGACCCTGTAACAGCAACACAATATGCCCAAATTGATAGCTTTCTTCGATCTACCTTAGATCATCCCATGCAAGCAGAAATACAGCCATCGGCAGCATTGTTATGGGCTAAACTTGGACTTGAAAGAAAGTTACAAGAAGGAGTCTCTCTTCAAACTTACTTTACTGTTCTCACTAGAGTAGGAAAACAAGAGAAAGATTTAAAAGCAAAGTTTGATGCTCTTACCACAGAAGGAGAACTTTTGGTGGAAGGTAAAATTGGGGCTAGAACCGCAAAAAATATAGAACAAGCTCGAAAACGCTTAAAAAAATGTACTAATCAATCACTCAATCCAGTAGCTCAGGCTCGGTCTTGTGCTCTTTTAGGAAGTACTTATATTGAGGGACCACTTGGCAATGAAAATTCAAAAAATCTGGTAGAAGCTGAAAGACTCTTTGAAAAAGCAAAAAATCAAACTGTTGATCCATCGGCTAGTGCAGAAGGTCAATTAGGACTAGCACAAGTAAATATTGCTCGGAAAAAATTCAGGTTAGCCTACCAACACTTTCAAAATGCATCTCAACAAACTGCTAATATGTTAGTTCATTATCGAGCGCAAGCATGCATGGGTCAAATGCAAGCTAAAGGACTCGTGGGACATAGAAAAAAGACTGATCACAAAAATGCTATTACACTTCTTGAACCAATTTCAAAACTTCCAGTCCCCAAAAAAGCTATTGGCCTCCCCCCTACTCGTAGTCAGTTTCTTACAGAAAGAATGAAGCAAGGCGCATTAAAAACACTTCAAGAGTTACAATAACCCTAAGTTTTTATTTTGTTACCTACGAAAAACACTCAAATAAATCAAACATCTATAATATCTTGTTGTAAAATGGATTAACCAAAATGCACAATTTAGAAAATAAAAAAGTTATTGCTGCGCTTATTATCCATAAAGGGAATATTCTTATTGCTCAGAAAGCTAAGAATGACTCGCTTTGTGGGAAATGGGAATTTCCAGGCGGCAAGGTAGAGATTGGCGAAACTGATCAAGAATGTTTAAAACGAGAATTGTATGAAGAACTAGGTATTAATGCAACAATAGGCACTTATTTTATGAGTAGCTTTTTTGAGCATAATAACACCTCATATGAAATGCGTACTTACTGGGTTTCATCGTTTACCGGAGAATTTTTTCTTTACGAACATTCTGCTATAAAGTGGGTAACTCCTAAGGAATTATCTACTTTTGATATGCCAGATCCAGACAAGCCGATTGTTAAAGCATTAGAAAACTGTGCACTTTAATTAAGCCCAATACCTAATTCGGGTCTAACTTCTTTAGCTTTGAGCAAATTAGTTTAGACAAAAAACTTTAATTTTTTTATTATTTTTTCCCAACATAACCTGCTATTCGAAACTTAAATTAAAATGGGGGTGCTTGTCCGCACCCCCATAATCTGTTCTGTAAGCTTAAGCTAACAAGTTTTAGCTATTTATTTGATTTTTATTCTTTTTCAAACTTCTCACATATGCAACGCGTTCTTTATATGAAACAAGGTGAGGCGCATGCTGTTTGAGAATAGGCCAGTCATATAACCAAATTGTTGCTTTTTGAAAAAGTAATAAAACTTTAGCATACAAAGGCCAATCCGTAGCGTTAGGATGATACAACGAATCAAGAGCTTCAACACCAAATTCCGGGTCAGCGCAAGCGATGGTAATAGCCTTAGTATCAGCCTCAGTTTCTTGCCCTTGCATTATTTGAGCTTCAATAAGCTTCCATAAAGATAGCCTTGCTATTCTTAGATTAATACCATTCGATAAATAGCGTGCGTTAAAATTATTCTGACCTGCTAATGCTATTGTACTAGCAATAGTTGCACACTTTAAAAGCATTATCGCCAGTCCTCTTTTAAATACGTGGTTCTGGCGATGATGCACCAGCTCATGAGCCATCAAGAATCGCTTTGCATCATCAGACATTTCGTTAAGAACAGTATCATTGAAATAAGTTCTATTTAAGTGCTGCATCGCCAAAGCATTTTGATAACCAGCCATTAGCCTTAAAAACAAACCTGAATTTTTGGCTTTTATATTTCGATCTTGAATTCCTAATTTAGCCGCCATCTCTTCAAATAATTTTTGATTGTGCTCACTAAGATCACCCTTAGTTAAAAACCAGTCAGTCGCACAACCTACTTTATCAAAAATTGAGTATATGGAAGGTTGAGCCGTTGATACCGACATCAAAATCAAAGCCGCCAGAAGACTCTTTCTAAAATTAATATAAAACATAAATATCCTATTTTTTACAAAAATTACAATTGGTAGTTATTTTAGATTATAAAACATAAAAATTATTTCCACAAATGCCTCTAAAAAAATGATAATGCTATTTTAAGTCCATATAAGATACAAAATAACAGCCAATACTTTTTTAAGCGTATGACTGTTTATGCTTTCTGAATGATAAAGAAGGGGACACCAATGTCCCCTTCTCAACTTACTAGTTTTTAAATAGTTCTTTGATTGTAGCCAAAGATCCAACCAGCGAGCTTGCTTCGTATGGTACCACAATCATCTTATTATCTTTGCCTTTAGTCATTTCTGGTAAGGACTTGATATAGTTAAGTGCTGTAAGGTATGCCATTGGATCACCTTTACCATTGCTTGCTTTAGTTATACGAGCAATAGCCTCAGCTTCAGCATCAGCCATCTTGAGTCGTGCTTGTGCAAGGCCTTCGGCATTAAGAATCTCTGCTTCAGCCTTACCTCTAGCGCGAAGGATTTGAGATTCTTGCTCACCTTCAGCTTCAAGAATTGTAGCTCTTTTTTTACCTTCAGATTCAAGAATAAGAGCCCGACGATCACGTTCTGCACGCATTTGCTTTTCCATAGCTACACGAATCTCATATGGTGGATTAACCTCTTGAAGTTCTACTCGATTAATCTTAACTCCCCACTTATCAGTAGCTTCATCAAGAATAATGCGTAATTTCTCGTTAATTTCATCGCGAGATACAAGACTCGCATCAAGATCCATGGAGCCTATCACGTTCCGCAATGTAGTTTGCGTAAGCTTTTCGATAGCTTCCGGAAGGTTATTAACTTCATAAATAGCTGCCTTAGGATCTGTAATTTGATAATAAAGGAGCGCATTAATTTCCATGGTAACGTTATCTTTGGTAATAACGTTTTGCTTTGGAAAGTCATATACAGATTCCCTCAAGTCAATGCGGCTTATATTTTTTACAATACGAAAATACTTGCCAGCATCACCTTGGTGTACATAACTCCAGGTTACCGCATGCGGTGCATCCATAAATGGAATAGTCACGTGCAAACCTGGTCCCAAGATTCGATGAAACCGTCCCAGACGTTCAATTACCATAGTTTCTGCTTGTTGAATAAGGCGAATAGAGCTTAATAGGAATACTAAAAAGAAAAATCCTATTACACCTGCTAGGATGTAAAATCCTGTCATTATTGTGAAATCGATCATTGTCATATCCTTATGATATAAGATATCTATTAAATTTACTTATTTTTGCTTCGTACTACTCGTGTACCAACTAAATAATAGACTATACTCATAAGGCCTCCGAATCGCCCAAATTAGGGGAATTGTGTTGTTTTTTGAGCTCTTTAACCTGGACATGACATCCTTTAATACCAATCACTTCTACCTGAGCACCTTTTCGAAGCTCAGACCCGTCAATAGCACGTGCTGTCCAGATATCTCCGCCAATCTTTAAAATCCCATCTTTTGAATATGTCGACACAGATGATATATACCCTGTTTTACCCCTGAGGGCATCCATATTAGTCTCTGTAGCTGGACGGAATTGAGCCTGTTTTCTCTTAAGCCACTGGTGTAATACCAGGAATGACCCAAAACTCGATAGAAGAAATATTGATAGTTGTACGCTTAAAGCCCCAAATTTCAGGCTCAGGAAGGCTGTAATAAAAGCCCCTAAGCTGAATGACAAAAAGAAGAAAAGGCCAGGAGAAAGCATTTCTATGGCGCTCAGCATGATGGCCACAATCAACCAGGTATAGATAGGTGTAATCATGGCTTGCTCCTTAGACTAAAAAAGGGTTAAAATAGCGTATTTCAAGCTATTTTAAGCTTAAATTACTTTTAGTCAGAAATCAAACCTAGTCGGAAAAGATTTAAAGAACAAAACCCTCCAGGAGTGGCCCAGAGGGTTTTGTTCTTTAATTTTTAATTATCATCCGGATCAAATCTACTCTCAGCACTTGCGACATGAATTATTGGTTTATTACCTCCCTGTCCCTGCTGTTGAGGAACTATCACAATATCAGTAAAGGTAAAAGCTGACACGCTTGAAATAGCAATAAATATCAAAAAAACAATCTTTTTCATATAAATTCTCCTTTATTTTACATATTATTACACTACACAATTCACTATAGCACACAGCATTTTCTCATTGCAACATTTTACACAAAGACCTTTTGACACTTTGCCAAATAAGCAATATAATTATGCCTAGAATATAGTATATTCATAAGTTTTTATTAAGCTATGAAAAGGAAATTAATATGAAGAAGAAAAAAAAATTTATAGGAATAACAAAAATACTAGTTTCCACTTTACTTTTTAGTGGTCATTCAATGGATTCTCAAGCTATGGAATCCAATACAATAAATCAACTTGAAACTGGTAATTATACCCAAAATGAACAAAATCAATCTACTTTACGTTCTAGGTTATTAGGTGCAACGCAATGGACCTATGATCACGCTTTAGAAAGTACGGGTGCAATTATTGAAACTAGTATAGGAGTAGCATCTCACCAAATAGAAGGTCGACAAGCTCCATCAACAGCAATTTTTTTAGATAGAGCTGGTGAAAGTATAAGTTGGTTACAACCTTTTCATACAGACAACAGAACAAAAAAACTTTTACAAGCTGGTGGCTTTGTTGTACTGTCTAGTCTAACTACCGGCCTTGAAAGCTATATTTTAGGGTTTCATTCAGGATTTCCATTGGTTTTCCTTTTTGCTGGCGGAAAAAGACTTCAAGAAGCATTTATAGTTGAAAAAGATACCATTCAAAAACGATTTCTTACAACCGGCACACAATTTGATTCTAATGACCGCACTCAAGGTGATTCAAGATTGTTTGGCCTCTTGGGACACCGTGATCCTAGAACGCTCATGGGTAAATTATATTCTGCTAATAACAGAAAACGTCATAATGAAAACCTTGAACTAGAACGACTTAAAGAATGGGCAGTAAGCCACGGTGCTACAGTATTCACTTTGACAGAAGCTCAAGAAACTGGACTCATTGATCAACATGATATAGATACTATTTTAGATACAAAGAATCTAAAGGAGCTTCAAAAACTAGAAACTTATCAATCTCTAACAGCTATGGAACGTGAAATTGATAATGCTCATGCTTGTGAACCAACACAGGTCGGTGATAATTTCTTTCATAACAGCGAGAGAGTGCTTTATCCTACTAAATATGCACCTTTGACAAAAGTAGTTGTCGATGATGCTAGTTCAGAAAGTTCTAGTGGATCTAGCTCTGGTAGTGGCACAGGCAAAAGACTTGTTGGGCAACAACCTGGTGCTCCATGGAATATAAATCCACTAAAAGGCAACCCTCGTCTTCCTGCTGCATTACCAAATGAAAGCCTTTAATTTTTGATAATCTTAAATCCCTCTCGATATTTCGGGGGGGGATTTTTATGGGTTTGCATAAGGAAATCAACATAAAAAAAATCTCTAAAGATAGCAAAAATATTAATCGCAACTTTATTTTTTAGTAGTCTTTCAATGTATTTTGCTCGCTATAGATTCTAATGCAACAAAACAATTTTAAGCTGAAACTTATAATCAATAAGTAAAATAATACAATCCAATAGCTAAAGCCGCTGAAACATTATAAGAAATAAGACGTGGTGCCTGCAATGTGTATATTTCATCAAAATATACCTTGTCTTCATCTGCAACACCATAACTTTCATTACCAACTGCTAACAAATAATGAGAAACATTATCAGGTTTCTTTTTTAAAATTTGACCTCCGGTTTCTAATAAATACTTAGGATGGGGATAGTTCTTCAGAAAATCGAGAGATAAAACATCGGTTATGGGAATATGTTTTTCTGTCTTGTAGGTATTTGTTTTTCCAGGAACGGAACAATTATACCGATAAATATGCCGAACATTAAATTGTATTGCTAGACGATATATCATTCCTACATTTTCAGGAAATTTTACATTTATCAATAAGAGATCGATATTATTCATAATTTTTTCATGCCTATATAATTGTGTAAAAATTAAATTTTGATAAGCAGAATTTTATCGAGACAAACCTTCGCTTCGTTAAGAAAATCCATGATGGTTCAGAAGAAATCTTCCAACTATTCCACATATAAATTAAGCTGCTTATCCTCATCCATGATCTGAGCTAACGATAGCTCTTTTTCCTACCACTTTTTCTCTATACTCAAGCCAAAAGTTACAAAAACTCTTTAATGGGAATTTCGCGGCAAAGGTCTCCATGCGATTCTCAGGATAACCAATATCATCTATAGCTATCTTGTATCCAATACTTCAACTATAGACTCAATAACATAATGTTATATTATATTATTTATTTATCTTGCTTTGCCATTCTTGTGATAATCGTTCTGATTCTAACCTAAGATTTTGTAATTTTTTTTGATCACGCTCATCTTCAGACAAAGATGGATAAAGCGGTTTTATACCTTTTTTCTTGAGGACACCTTCCAAATATTGAGTTATCTTTTTATTTCTACATTCCGATAGTATTGTTTCGCCATCTTCACTCTCTACATTAATGTTCGCCCCTCTCTCAACAAGGTACTGCACAATGTCTAGCCTTCCTATCAAAACAGCAGAATATAAAGGAGTATACCCACCATTATCCTGAGCATTAACATCTGCACCATGTTCAACGAGGTATCTTATCAAGTCTAAAGAAATATCATCATGTAAACACATTAATGTCGTTGATCCATCATTGTCTCTAAGGTTAACGTTTGCACCATGTTCAACAAGACAGGTAATTAAATCTAACGCATCTTCATCATCCATTCTCAGCATCAGTGCTGCGGCACCAGTATCAACAGCTTGAGTATTTACATCAGCGCCACACTCAATTGCATATCGAATGATAGAAAGGTCACCAAAAAATAATGCATCTTCTAGCCATTTATTTTTGAGCTTCATATCTGTAGTATGTTGCATGCAATATTGAACTTTTTCTAAATCACCATTTTGAATTGCTTTTTCTACTACAAAATTTTCATAGCTATTTTCTCGATTACTGTTTGCGTCTAGCAAGATGCAAACTCCACTTAGTAGTAAGCAAAAAATAAATTTTTTCATAAAAATACCCCTTATTATTATGAATACTGTTCTAAAAATCGTCTAACAAACTCATTTATCAATTCTCTATCATCTTCCAGCTATGTTCTCCCTACATTGCTGAATATCTTTGATAAAATTTTCTATATGCGGTTGCAAATAAATAGATTGATCTTCATAATCCTCTTGTTCATGAATACAAAGAACCCAACTCAGTTCTAGTCGCCAAGCAAATTCATCAATTAATTTTGCAATATCATCAAATAATACTTTATTATACATACAAAAAAGGCTTTCCACCCCTCTTTGGAGTTCTTCAAAACTAATTGTTTTTTTGATATAACTATTAACAAGTTTTTGCATTACCATTAAAACGTCCAAATTATCCGCATTTTTGTTTACAATTTTGTTTGTGATTCCAATTTTATTTCTATAAGCCATTTTCTCTTGATAAACCGTTATAATGATATTATTTTCATATACCACTCTTAACCCATTGAAAGATTTTACTATTTTTTGTCCACCATGATGACGTTGTGACATATCTATAATTTGTCCATGCCTAATTACAGCTTCTACTGCGCTCGGTGTAACTCCGCAAGATGGTTCATATTCACTTTTAAATTCACTCATAGTTCATCCTATATAGCTTTGATCAGTCCCTAATTTAATAGTTCTTATTTTTCGATGGCAACCATTATTATGCTCTTCTTTTGTAGATTTTAGATCTTCCCATAATTAAATATTACACCGATTGTTCTAGCTCCTTGATCCACTCCCTAAAATTCTCCTCGGAATAAACATATTCAGTTGGGGATTTTTTCAAGCTTGCACCCGCTATTTTCTTCAAAATTTTCCAGACATGTTCTTGCTTATCTCCATAGTTATCTGCAAGAATCCACTTAACTGCCCAATCAGATATTTGTTCTCGCGTAGCTTCCTTTGTTATTAGCAACTGTAATTGTTTGTGAACGTTCTGAAAATCAGGCTTTATAGTCTTCCACAAGTTTTTTTTCAGCAATATTGCTTGCTTTTCCCGCAATATTTCTTGTTTGTTAATTTGTATATGACTTTTGCACTGCTGAATCTTTTTTAGGCAGATTTTTATGTAAGGCTTCAAATATAAATATTGCCTGCAATAGTCTTTATGACCATAAATAAAAAGTCCCCAACTTACTTCTAACTGACCCGCCAACTCTCCTAATGGATCCGTTATATCCTTCAAGAACAATCCCCTATGCGTATCGCGTTGATATTTCAACTCTGCTTGAAATTCTTCATGTAAATATCCCACCTCTGCTTGAAGCTCATCAAAGTTAATGTTTTTTTTCAAATATTTACTTATAACACTCTCAAGTTGTGACAACAACTCAAAACTGTACCTTAATGAAACTTCAGCTTTTTTGACATCATCCAATAATAATCTACAAGCCATTTATTAACCCCTAAACTCTTCTGAAAACTATATATGTTCAGCTTTCACTTTCATAAATAACAGTTATAACTATATCCCCTTCTACAACAACCTTTATTTCATCCATAACTTTTACTACCCTCTCCACCCCATTGAACATCGGGCGATTCACAATTTTTCCCCGCCGAATTGCTTCTTCTATAACCATTAGATCTTCCCATAATTAAATATTACACCGATTGTTCTAGCTCCTTGATCCACTCCCTAAAATTCTCCTCGGAATAAACATATTCAGTTGGGGATTTTTTCAAGCTTGCACCCGCTATTTTCTTCAAAATTTTCCAGACATGTTCTTGCTTATCTCCATAGTTATCTGCAAGAATCCACTTAACTGCCCAATCAGATATTTGTTCTCGCGTAGCTTCCTTTGTTATTAGCAACTGTAATTGTTTGTGAACGTTCTGAAAATCAGGCTTTATAGTCTTCCACAAGTTTTTTTTCAGCAATATTGCTTGCTTTTCCCGCAATATTTCTTGTTTGTTAATTTGTATATGACTTTTGCACTGCTGAATCTTTTTTAGGCAGATTTTTATGTAAGGCTTCAAATATAAATATTGCCTGCAATAGTCTTTATGACCATAAATAAAAAGTCCCCAACTTACTTCTAACTGACCCGCCAACTCTCCTAATGGATCCGTTATATCCTTCAAGAACAATCCCCTATGCGTATCGCGTTGATATTTCAACTCTGCTTGAAATTCTTCATGTAAATATCCCACCTCTGCTTGAAGCTCATCAAAGTTAATGTTTTTTTTCAAATATTTACTTATAACACTCTCAAGTTGTGACAACAACTCAAAACTGTACCTTAATGAAACTTCAGCTTTTTTGACATCATCCAATAATAATCTACAAGCCATTTATTAACCCCTAAACTCTTCTGAAAACTATATATGTTCAGCTTTCACTTTCATAAATAACAGTTATAACTATATCCCCTTCTACAACAACCTTTATTTCATCCATAACTTTTACTACCCTCTCCACCCCATTGAACATCGGGCGATTCACAATTTTTCCCCGCCGAATTGCTTCTTCTATAACCATTAGATCTTCCCATAATTAAATATTACACCGATTGTTCTAGCTCCTTGATCCACTCCCTAAAATTCTCCTCGGAATAAACATATTCAGTTGGGGATTTTTTCAAGCTTGCACCCGCTATTTTCTTCAAAATTTTCCAGACATGCTCTTTCTTTTCTGGATAATTATCTACAAGAACCCATTTGACGGCCCAATCAGATATTTGTTCACGAGAAGATTGCCCAGCTATTAATAGCTCTAGTTGCCTTTGAACATTATGAAAGTCAGGTTCTATCGTTTTCCACAAGTTTTTCTTATGCAGTATTTCTTGCTCTTGATTTTGTATTTCCTTTTTTAATCGTCGAATCTTATTTAGAACAAACTCAATATGAATTTCTAAATAAGTCATATGCACAGAATAATTTTCATAACCATAGACTGTATCAAACAACGCCAATTGCCCTGCAAATTTAGCTAATGAATCATATACTTCACTAAATAGCGTATCTTCCTGCATTTCAAGTGAAAATTTGACCTCCGCATGTAATCCTTCAAGGTCAATTTCTTTGTTTCTGAACATCTTTATAAGCTTTTTCATCTCTAACAAAAAAGTATAATTAGATTTTAAAGAAGATTCTCTTTCCATAACTTTGCTTTCAATTTGGTTGTTTCTTTTAGATCTAATTTTTTTATAGTTACAACAACGTCACCCTCCAAAACAACAGAGATATTATCTATCAATCTCTCTATCCTTTCTACCCCATTACATATTCTTTTACTTATAACAATGCCATCCTTAATGATCGACTCTACAACCATAGGCGGTATTCCTCGTACCTCAAATTTATTTTTTAATTGTTTTGCTTCACTCAAATCTATTCCGTTAAGAGATTTGGCCCAGATAGGTCTTGTACACCCAAAGCCTTCTGGAATCATACGATCAATAGCATGTTTATAATAAAGACGATTTCCAATTTTTGCACATTTTGTACCGTTATAATCCACTTTTTCTAATCCACCCCACCACCATGAACGAACTACTGGAGTTTCTAATATCGCTTTTTCAAATTCTTCAAATTTTAAAATAGCTGTTCTGTCATTGCATAAATGCCCAAATGTTTCTATTCCGGTAGAGCTAAGGTGAATTTTTCCTTGCTTTAACCACCATTCATTGCCCATGGCATCAACATACACATTACCTATCACTTGCGAAAATTGCTTTAATATCTTTTTCCCATGATAAGAGGTGTGTGATGTCTGTTCTGCTATTGGAGGAAGATAACCACATTCTAATATCCCAGATTTTTCAAAAAATTGCCTCCAGCGGCCCTTACGAGATAATATATTGTTCTTTTGTACTACCGCATTATAATATCGCTCGAGTTTATTTAAGGTCTTCATACCATTCTGAGCAGCTTCAAAGGCATACGTTGTCCCAGCTTGTAAGCTTGGATACCGTTGAGCATATTCGAACCCTGCTAAAACTGGTCTATGCCCCTTTTCCAAAGCTAAGCCAAATAACCGCATGCCTTCTTGCCCCACTGCCCCCAATGAATTGGCAAACTCGCCCATGCGAACAATTGAATTGGCAACCTCAATTTTACTTGGCAATGATACAGTTTTGAGCACTTTTCCTGATGCCCCGGGAAAAACAACCCAATCACCAATAAACTTGCCCATATATTCAAATTTTTGTTCGGTAGTTAAATCATTGTAAAAATGATTAATTACCTTTAAAGCAAATTGGCCATACTGATGCTGTTCTTCCAATAATTGAGTTGTACGATTAGAATTTGGTCCTAAAGCAATTGCATCATAAACTGAGACTACATGAGATAAAAATTTAGTTAGCTGGTATGTAGCAGCAGCCGCTGATTCTGCAAACTCTACTGGGTGCTCAATCGCATGACAAATATCCTGAACGTTATCTCCAAGCGCTGTCGTAATTCCATTTACAAATGCTAGTAAACAATATGCCGCATCATTAGCTGAAGCCGCAAGATCAACTCGTCCTTGCTTATTGTACTCAACTCCTCGAGCGGTAACAGTCAATGACGTATCTGCAAAGTTTCTGATCTGTGCAATATTTTCATATTTGTTATGCAAGTTTACGGCCTGCCGCATATTGGCAATAGCCTCTTTATGAAGTAGCTGTTGTAATTTATTACCTTGACAAAATTTGAACTGACTTGACACAAGACCTAGAGCATCTAAAACATTTTGTTCAATATGAGATATCTCATATTGTTGCAAATATGCAGTATCACAATCATTCATGTCAGCTATCGTTGATAATCGCGCTTGATGGATTCTTTTTTGAGAATCGGAAATAATGCTCGAATCAATCCCACTTTCCATATCATAAGTTAATTGTTCTAATGGCGTATGTGAACTATCAAACTCAGATATTATGTTTGAAAAAGAGTTATTAAGCTGCTCTTTTTGCCACTCTTGTTCAATACGACTTCCTTGCTTCTTCATTTTTGTCCACATCACTAAATCTTTGTTATTGAGTTGATTAGTGATGGGATCCACAAGCCCTTGCTCTTTTGCTTGGTCAAAGGTTAATTCAGCTGCCTGCAAAAACTCTTCTTGGGATAGGGCAAGTTGCTTTGCTACATCTTTATGATTCTTTTGATGTCGAATCTCTTCATCCCACTTCAGTACAAGTGGTTCAGAAATTTTTATTTCTTTCTTAAACACATTCAATAGATCTGGGGTATTTTGAATCCGCTTGAGAAACAACTTATCAGCTTCGGTTAATTCTTTTTTGGCGCTATAGACATTCATTACATGATTTATAAGTCTATGATATCGTTCAGAATCCAAATTTTTTAAAAACTCACGATATTCTTTGAGACAAAAATATTCTAACTGCTTAAAATAATAATCCATAATGGATTGGGTTATTTCTTCAATAGAATGGTTTACTAACTGTTGATGTATATTGCTATTACGCTCTTTTATAGCATGCGACACGCGTGACTTATAATCACTTATCCACTGAAGGCAGGTGACATGGGAAAATAGAGTATAAGTTGTATTACCTAAATCATAAAATTCACTTTTAAAAATACTTACAATCGGCGCACTAAGTGAATGAAATTTATTTTGCATTGGATGGATAAAAGAATTTTTCGCCTTAGACCAGTTGTAACAAATAGTCGACGCCGCATTTTGTGAATGAGAATTTGTAAAAACTACAAAAGAAAAACTCATCAGAAAAAATTTGATAATCATTTTTCGGTACATAGCATCCTCAGTTGTATAAAAAATTCTACCTTTATGTTCCAATGCATTATTAAACAGAAATACTAAGACTAAAAAGGAAATATGTCCAGTAAAACTTTAAGTTTACAAAATGTATTAAATTAAAAATAACAACTAAAGTAACGAACAAAATCATCTCAAAAAAGAGAGCAATGTCGGAAAGCACTTACACTAGCTTGTACATGTAAGTTAGTGCAAGCGCTTTCCCGATTGTCAACTATCTATTTTCCATCATCCATGTGCTGAGGCACAATACTAACGAAAAAGTTCTCATCTATCTTGATTGGATTGTAACGACGCACCTTACCTGTGACACTTGTATCAGTAAACAGTTTGCTGTCCCACCATTTTTGTGTATTTTTATTTTTATTCAATTTATCTTTTTGTTTATTAATAGCTTCATTTAACATACTCCGAGTATATTTTTGAGCATTGGTTCCATGTGCCGTATAAAGATTAAGAGGTATTTCTTCTAAAGATCTAATATCAAACCCATTAGTTCTTTGTGTAATGTATTCTACCTGTTCATGAGATAGCTGAATCATCTTACGAGCAAAAAATTGATGTATGTACTCCCTGCGCGCATCTTCTGTTGGGTTGTAAAAATCTGCTACATTATTCTTAAAGCAACGAATAAACTCCTCGCCCAACTTATCATAAGCATTTGTAGTGCAAGCAAATTGAACGTCATGCTTATACTCACCTGATTTCAATATTTTCTGCAAAAAAAGTAATGCATGAGCCGGCAAACGTTCCACTTCTTCAATTACTACAAGAGGAACTTTATAGCCTGCTGTATCAAGAGCTTCTTCCACATGATCTCTCATCTTGTTAATATCTTGTTCTTCCGTGGGCTCTTGTACATTACCCCCCATTAAAACTGCTATAGGAGCATGACTCTCTTTAGCAATCTGAAATACCTGTAGTGTTTTTCCATTTCCCGGTGCCCCACGCAATAGTAAAGGAGTGAATTCCAAATCTTGATCCTCTTCTTTCTGATCTCCTTGTTCATCAGATTGCGATGTTTTCTTTTTGCAATTGGCATAATATAACATATCACGAACTCGACCAGCTTGTTCCGGACTTTTATAAAACATCTCTTTGAAAGTACAAGAATTATCTGTTGCCATGGATACATTGTATGAAATAAGTGAGAATAAAAGAATGTATTTGTTTATCATAAGTTTACCTTTGGTTTTTTAAATGATGAAATGTTATATACAAGCCTGCTACTGCTGCAGATGCTAAGCCAACTGCAACGGAAACATTAATCATATATGCCTTATGATTATATTTTTCAATTTCTTCAACTTTGCTTGGAAAATCTTCATATCTTTGATACACATATTTATCCTTCACACGCAACTGTTCCATCCGTGCATAAATATCTTTACAAAGCATCTCTATAGAATCCTCTGTTGAACATATTGTCAGTATGCTTTGATCATATCTGTATTTATCGGATTCTTGATAAAGAGAAA
>Ga0155577_115_pt1 | contig 100839 bp, 88 predicted proteins | sample RifCSPhighO2_12_FD_107234 | JGI IMG/M metagenome (GOLD analysis project Ga0155577, IMG submission 107234) | candidate division TM6 bacterium RIFCSPHIGHO2_12_FULL_36_22
CTAGTGGCTACGAAGCGTCAAAAAAGAAGGAAACGGCTATTGCAGCCTAGTACCCGAAGCTCGCTCCTTTAGGGGCGAGTAGTTCACAAAACCAAATACACGTTATCTTATAAATCTCCCAAGTCTCTTCCCACGAACCATATAAGCTCCAATGGTTGCTGCAACGAAAACAGCAGGAATCACATAACGCTTTTGCATTAATGTATCCATCAAACATGTGATCGGCTGAAATATACTTTCAATCGTCCAGGTGGAAAAATCCGGCCCAGCATGCAATATAATAAAAGAATCGTGATGTAGTTTAGAAGAGGTAGAAAAAACAGTAGTAATTAAGCCATTCCAAAGTTGAAAATATCCTTTATCTTTCAATAATCTACCGGAAAGGCTCAAGGTTAAAGGTATAAATGCAGAGGGATGTTGATGACCCCTAAAAACAGCCTTAATATAATGAGTTTTTGTATTTGCTAAATCAATAATATTTTCTGCCAATCGTTGTCCTATAACCCAACTTAACCTATCTTTTTTTACTATAGAATTATTTTTTAAATCAAAGTTTCCCCAATAAAGTTGATTTGCAAAGGGCTTAAAAATCGACTGTGGTACAAAGTTTACCAATTCATCAGTTGGGATATTAGTACGTATGGCAGCTTGAATGTCATCTGGTAATTGATTGAGATATGTTGCCCGATTAATAGTATCCATAAGCTCAAATGCAACAGGTGATTTAGCTGCAAATAGTTCTTTGGGACAATATCCTAATTCTAAGCCAGCATGAGAACATTGAAGATATTCCATGTTGCCATTATGATCAAATCCAAAATATACAGCTGTAGAAAACAAGCGATAAGTATTGTATATTTTTTTCTCTTCTTCAACAGTTAAATTTGGCCATTTTCCATATAATTCACTTTTAAAAGAATATGATAGAGGCGATAAAGCTTTTTTTAGATATGATGAATACAATAATGATGCTGTATTACCCAAATCTAATCTTTTTTCATGATTTCCACGAATGCAATATACATGCTCGGGATTTGCTAGCTTTAATCTCATAAGAAGATATAAAATCTCTAATCCATATGACCCACTATCGACATAATCTCCCAATAATACGATATAACAATCAGGTTTGATAATTTTAAAATCATCATTAATATATTTTTTATTTTTTAAGGATATAAGAGATCGGGTTAAAGAAGGAGCCGACCCATGCAGATCTCCAAAGAATACTATTTCTGCAGCCGAGCGCAATCCATCTATTTTTTTAACATAAGGATAAATATCTTCATCATTATTTTCTATATCATAAAAGCTGTCTTGTGGTGCATTATTTTTTAACCAAATGGCTGGCTTGTTCATTATTGAACGCTGACTTGCAGCAAAAGTATCCATTACTTTATTAAATTCTCTATGCGTTATCATCGGCCAATACTTCCAAGGATCATCAGGACATTGCGCAAAAGCCTTATTAACAGTTGTAAGAGTGGACATTGAATCAATCATGTGAACTTCTTTGGTCGCCATTCCACATATATCCGAATTAAACAAGCTCGCCAATATTATAATCATAATAATTGAGCATTTATTCATCGTGTTCTTTCTTTATTAATTTTTTTGATTAACTTGATAATACCATATGGCTATTTCTAATTGCAATATTTCCAGGGTGAACAAAAAGGTAAATTAAGCGAAAAGACAAATAAAGTTAATGTAAAACTACAAAATCCTTTTTCAATGTTCTTATATAGCAAAGCTTATCAATCCGCCTAAACCTATCAAAGCATTGACTACGATTACAAAATGAATTATTATTAATTTAATAGTGGATATTTATTCATATTTTGAAACATAGGGGGAAATATGAAGAAAAGTTTTAAAATTAATAGTCGTCATGAAGCTCTGAAAGCACTTATTGCACAACATCCGGTCGATAATCAGCAGAAATTGGTAAAACTGCTCAAGCAGGAGTACAATATAGAGGCAAATCAAGCCATTATCTCCAGAGATTTGCGAGATTTAAGGATTACAAAAAAGTTACTCAATGGCAAACTTGTATATGAAAATAGCAATGTTGATGTCACACAGGAAATTTTAAATGCCAGCATCATTGATATTGTTTATAATGAAGCAATGATTGTAGTAAAAACATTACCTGGATTGGCTGATTACGTGGGGGATTATATAGATTCTCAAGAAAACAGTGTGATCTTGGGAACCCTTGCAGGAGAAAATGTGGTTTTCATCACACCCTGGTCGGTACAAAATATTAAGTATACCTTTCAACAAGTCTGTTCCATGTTAGGCTTCAAGCCGCTATCGAACAAGACAAAGGAAGTTTAAGATGAAAACATCTCATTATATAGCCCTCGTTATATTTATAATCACAGGGATTTGGCTCTGGTATTACCCAGATAATCAACAGGAGCTCCGTGCACCAAAAAATATTCTCCGTGTTGGTACCAATGCAGAATATCCACCCTTTTCATTTAAAGATGGAAACAAAATTGTAGGGCTAGATATTGATGTGGTCAAAGAAATTGCAAAACGCATCGGTAAAGTTACAGCTTTTGCCAATATGGATTTTGATATGCTCATACCGCAACTTCAATTCGGAACTATCGATATCATTGCTGCAGGATTATCTGAGACACCAGAACGAGCAAACCAATTGGCATTTACAACACCTCACCTGCGAGATGATCCATTCCTTATAATTACTCTTGCTGATAAGCCACCCATTATAAGTATGCATCAACTTGTTGGTAAAAAGGTAATTGTTAATCAAGGTTTTACCGCCGAATTGTATATGCAACAAATACCTGGACCTATTTTACTGGCATTGCCAACTGTCGCAGATGCTTTCATTGCTCTACAACAAGGAAAGGGCTATGCATTTGTTACAGCTGCATCAGCTGTAGGACCATTCTTTGATAAATATGGACAAGAGAAGTTTAAAGTATCTCGTATACCAGGGCCTAAAGAAGATTATAGCCTGGCAGTCTCTAAAAAGAATTCTGAACTCTTTGAACAAGTACAACAAGCACTCATATCTATGGAACGTGATGGGACACTGACAAAAATACGTCAAAAATGGGGAATCATGTTATGATTAATTTAACAGTTATTCAAGAAGCATTACCATACCTTTGGCATGGTACTGTTGTAACAATTAAGATTGCATACTTTTCATGTATCTTGGGCATTGTTACAGGAACAATTCTTGCTCTCATGCAAACGAGTAAAATTGCTATCCTGGAATGGCCAGTCAAAATTTATGTTGCAATTGTACGTGGCACACCAATGATCATACAAATTTTCTTTATGTATTTTGTAACCATCAATATATTGTTTCCAGAAATGCCTGCTATTTATGCTGCAATTTTGGCTATTGGAATGAATAGTTCTGCATATGTAAGCCAGATTATTCGTGCTGGTATTAAGTCGGTTAGCAGTGGACAACTGGAAGCTGCGCAAGTCTTAGGTCTTAATCGATATCAAACAGTTCGTTATATCATATTACCGCAAGCGATGCAAGTTGCCATGCCAGCGCTTGGTAATGAGTTTGCAACACTTATTAAGGATTCAAGTTTAGCCTCATTTATTGGTGTATCAGAATTGTTAAAAGAAGGACGAAACATCATTGCTATTACATATGATCAAATGTCTGTTTATATAGCTGTTGGATTAATATATTTGATATTAACATCTATAGCATCTATTTTTGTAAACTTTACCGAAAGGCGAATGAGTTATCATGTTAAAGATTAAAAATGCTTATAAAGCATTCGGTGAAAAAGTAGTTCTTAATGATGTTTCTCTCGATATTCCAAAAGGAGAAATTGCAATCCTTGTCGGACATTCTGGTGTTGGGAAATCAACACTTTTGCGCGTCCTTAACAATCTTGAAACACTCGACCTTGGCTCTGTCTACCTTAACAACAAACAGTTAGACCTATCTGAGATCAACCACAATCATATTATTGGTATGGTTTTTCAACAGTTTAATCTTTTTGGTCATATGACGGTACAGGAAAATATCAGTTTTCCTCTTGAAAAAACTACTAACAATACCAAAGCGGGTGCTGACAAAATAGCACTCGACTTGCTAACCAAATACGGTCTTGAGGATAAGGCAAAGCTTTATCCCTCTTCACTTTCTGGTGGACAAAAACAGCGCCTTGCCATTGCACGTACGATCGCCCTTAAACCTAAAGTTATTTGCATGGATGAACCGACATCGGCACTTGATCCATATTTGACTAATTTTGTTGCACAAAGCATTCAAGACTTAGCAAAAGAAGGATACTCCGTGCTTGTTGCATCACATGATGTTGCATTAATAGAAAGGCTCGATGAAGCAACCATACATCTCATGGATAATGGCAAAATAATTGAATCGGGTAAATCTAAAGAAGTAATTAAAGATCCAAAAGCTTATCCATACCTCACTAAGTTCATTAGTGGAGAATAGACAGTCGATTAAGCGGCAAGTTTTGCAGCGTCTTGAGCTTGTTCTTTAAGTGCACTGAGATCTTTATTATAACTTTTTGGTGTTATTCCACCCGTTTTGTATAAACGATCTAGAAGCTTCTTTGCATTATTTAAAGCAGTTAATCTTCTTTTTTGTGAATTTTTTGCTTTGTTTGGTAGATTTTTTTTCTTAGCATCCCAATATTCTTTTTCCTGCACTGAAACAGCCGCCATTGCTGCTTGATAGTCGGTCTTTGCAGTAGATTTTTTCATTGTGCTAACTAAAGCATCATCTAACAAATTCGCTGTAAAATCTATCATCGATTCTGCTTTTTTTGCCAATAAACTTCCAGACATACCAAACATCAATGCCATAACCAATACGCTATATTTTTTCATACATTTACCTTTATTTTATAAATCATTAACAACATATATCTGAGTAATTGAAAATACATCAATTCTTTTTCAATCCATTCTTGGTACGAATTCTAGACAAGCGATATATTGAAAATCAATACTTTTACAAAAGTTGTATTTATGCAACAAAAAACGTGAAATCTTTTTTATCAAGGTAGATCGTACCCTCTAAAGTCAGAGGTCGCTTTAATAACGTCTTCTTTTTTTTAAGCAACACAAAATTTGGGTTGTCCGAGTTTACAATAATAAATTCACGGTCATCATTACACAATTTAAAATACCATGCTTCATTTCCATTTTGTGCAACGTTTCCATAAAATGAACCCTTTATACCCCGTAAACAAAATTTTTCACGCCCAACAGCGGTTTCAATTGGTTCTAATGCAAAGTTTTGTGGAAGTTGTTTTACAGTCCCATAACTCTTTTTATAATCATTTTCTATCCAACGATATTGCGGCGCTTGCAAGCCTTTAATCTTACTTAAAATAACTGTTACAGCTTTAGCACACACACGACACTCTATACCGCCAATCCATAGCTTATACGTACACGGTTGTACTACTTGTTTAACAGAAAAATTTTTTGTTGCTTTTTGTTGTTTATTTATTATTTGTTGCACAGGTGCTGCAGCTTCTTTAACATGTTGCTTTCTTTGTTTTCGGCCACGATGACGTGCTTGTGCAACAAAAGTTGTGCTTAAAAAAATAAGTATAAAAATTATTAAAAGTTGTTTTTGTTTTTTCATATCTTTTTACAAAATGCCTGCAAAAAATGTTATTTCTTGACATTGAAATTTTTGCTTGGTAGTATTCACGCAAGAATCAAAAAAGTTAAAAACGTCCCTAAAACGAACGATACTTTTAGTATTGTTCACCCCCCTATCCCTTCAGCTTGTTCTAAGTTGGAGGGATAAATTTTTAATCCGTATCCATATCTTGCTCAATAATTGTCGGTGTAATAAAAATGAACCGTTCGGTTGTTTCATTGTAATTAAAATCACTCTTAAAGAGTATTTTACCAAAAATAGGCAACCTATTTAAATATGGTATTTCATTAGATGCACTTTGATTACGATTTCCAGAAAGGCCACCAATAATCGTAGTTTGGCCGCTCTTTAATATTACATTGTTCTTTGCTTTTATAACAGATATGGTTGGCGGGTTAGTCATAATACCATTATCATTAGTTCTTGTATCACCAGCCGTTACCTGCGAATCTTCAATAAATATATCAAGCGTTACGCTCTTAGCATCAGCACTCACTGTTGGTTTTACCTCTAAGATAATACCGGTATCTTTAAAGTTAATAGTTGTAATGTTTCTTGTATTTGCCGTTGTTACGTCTTCGATTGCTGTTTGTAACGGGATACTTTGTCCAATAAGCAATTTTGCAAGTTCATTATTACTTGTAAGAACAGAAGGTCGAGAAATAATTTTGAGTTTAGTTTGAGTTTCTGCTGCATTAAGCACAAGGTTCAACCGTTTAAGATTAAGGTCAGGACCACCAAATACAAATGGTATAGTAATGAAATCCGCAATACGTCTAATATCAGCCTTGTCAGAAATCAGAGCATTAAGCGATGAAAATAAGTTAACCGCAAACTGATTTGGGTTTACCAAAAGATTTGCATTATTATCTATCGTGCTCGTTGTTGGAGTTGGAAAATCAGTCATTCGTGCACCACCACCCCAAAAGCCAAACCCATTTTTATTTTCCATTGTTTGTTGTCGATTATAAATTCCAGACCAATCAATACCAAAAGCAAAATCAAATGATTTTTGTGCAAGAACAAGAATTGCATCTATGCGTATCTGAATAATCGGCTTATCAATATCAAAAAGGAATTTGTACAGCTCTTGAATCGCTACTGGATGACCACGAACTAAAACTTTCTTTTCTTCATCGTCAATGTACATGTATTTGTTTGGATCTTTTGTTTCTCCATTCAAACTTTTCCATACATTATCAACCTTGTTTTTGAATTTTTCTGTAATACGAGCATGTTTAATTGGTAAAGATTTCATTACAATCTTATTAGCATTATCTTCTTTAATTTTAGCAACAGCTTCTGAATAAAGCATGACTCGCCAAATATCTTTGCCCTTTTTAACAAGCGCTAAACGAGGCTTATGATTGTTTGCAATAAGTTGTAATAATTCACCAGCTGTTTTGTTTTTAATCTGTAAAGCACCAATATTACCTACGACATCTTGATCTGTGAAAAAACTTATACCAGCTAACTGTCCTATCATTTGAATAACTTTTTTAACGTCCATTGATGGTGTGTTTATACTAATCTTTTTTTCATTCAATGCAGGATCACTAAATACCTTATCCAAACTTTCTTCTAACACACTTTCATAACCGACAGGCATCTCATTTGCTAAAGAGGCTGGCACAGGCCTACCTTGTCCCTTATTTGCAGCGTCCATAAGACGTTCTTTCTTCAGGCGCTCAACTACAGCATCAGCAAAACTTTCTTGTTGTTGTCCTACATAAGCATCTTGAAGATGACTTCTAACAAGCACATTAGAAACATCGGGTGTTTTAGGAATAAAAGGATTATCTCCCGTAGATGTGAACCCATGTTCTTCAAATCTCTGGTCTGGTGCACGGGATGATTCAGTTGACGAAAGCCCTTGTTCGGAAAAATCAGCGTAAATTGATTGTCCAATCAGGCACATTGTTAAAACAAACTTTTTCTTCACGTATTACTCTTCTTCGTTACTGTACTACTCTTTATTTTTTTCTATTCGTTGCTTATCCCCGTCTGTTATATGTTCTAGTTCTACATAATCTAATGCAATAATACAAACTCGCCATGTATCATCAAAAACATGCCCCTGATTGATAATATGAACCTCTTTTTTCCATTCAACAAATGCATACTGCTGATCATCACATTCAGCATTGCCTAAGTAACGACAATAGCTTTTAACAATAGTTTTTGGAGCTGCAAATGGATCTCTTTTTTTACTAAAACAAGTAAAAAAAGAAATACATACAACTACAATAAGTATTAGTTTTTTACATTTCATATTTTCACTCTATGGTATACGTTTGGACAGTACACTCAAGCATTAAAATATCATTTTTCTTTTGCATTACCAATTGTGGTACGCTTGTGAAAAATTTATAATTTTTTATCTTTTCTAACAAGTTAACACAATCAAAAAAATTTCCTGCCGCAATAAATTTCAATGGTTGCTCTTTATACCACTTTTTCATTTGTAGCTTTTCCGGCGAACAATAAGTCATTAATAAATCAGAGCTACTAATATCAGTCAACACTTTTTTAAACAAATTATTTATACCTCCTTGCTTGTTGAAAGCAAGCTTAGAAGTAACATTTGATGATAAGCTGTCACATTCTCGATACAACTGATTAAGACTATTGTTAAGAGCGTAAAATTGCTGTTGTCGCTGCTTAAGATTGTTGAGTGTGATTATAGATTGTTCTTCTTGCAAGAGAAAAGGGGTGTAATAAAAATAATGCCATACCGCAATCAAGCATACTAGAACCAAGAATGTAAATATGTATCTACTCCAAAGCGATCTGTACAAACCGTCACTGGCTAAATTTTCCATTCTCCTCCTGATCGTTAAAAATCAGTCTTTGTCCACTGCATAGGATCAATCGGAACATCATTAACACGTTGTTCCCAATGTAAATGTGCTCCGGTAGCAAATCCTGTCTTACCCATAATCCCAATTGGATTTCCTCGTCTTACTCTATCACCGACTGAAATATCCGCAAATGAATCTAGGTGACACAACATTGATAAGACTCCAAGACCATGATCAATAACCACCGTATTGCCTTCAATAACAAACCTATCTTTAATAACAACAACACCATCGTGTGGTGCCCAAACAACACAGTTCAGTGGTCCAATGATATCCAATGCCTTATGTGCATAACGTCCCTTTACCTGTGTTGTACGTACTGTACCATAATCACACGTAACTCGAGCCAATTCTAATGGCACAAAGAAAGGACCTTTCCATAATTTTTTGCGAGAAGATTTTTGCGTACATTCCCGCATAGCATCATAAAGTTGACTGGAAGGCAAACCAACTTCACGCTCATTTTCCATTTTATCGTTATTAACAGCTACCGTTTGTTTTTTAAATGGATATGCCATTACCTGAAATTTATCTTCCAAAACATGAGTATTGCCAACCTTATCTGTTATATCAACACGAATTGGATATTCACTTGGCACCTCTTCATGCGCAATTGGAATAAAGCATTCATAAATGGTTGAATTATCCGATTCCGGATAACATGAAAAAGTACCCGCAAATGCCTTTATTGAAGCATCTCCAAGTTCTTTATTTGCTTGAAATTGTAAGTGTAAGGTTCTTCCTTGAAAAACTTTATTATCCATACCCGACCGTATCATAGCAGCCTGCAATGGTGTGTTATCAATTTCAAAATCATATTCATTAATAGCTTGATTGGCATTGTACGTTGTATCACAAACTTCTATCTTCAATTTGTGATGACCATTATTAATAGCCTTGGTAGGAATAGGCAATATATTCTCTGCACCAGCCTTACTACGAAACTTTGAAATAACAGGTTTTTTATCCAACCAAACCGAAATATCACTCGTTTTATCTACGCTGACTAAACACCGAAGATCACCCGCATAACATGAACCAGATTCAAGTCCATTAACCCGCACAAGAGGCAAACTTCTATCGAAAAGATAGCTATAAATACCCCAAGAAACCCAGCCTGCAATTAGAAAAGAAATAATAATCAATACCCGACGTAGTGTAATCATGCACAATACTCCAGCGCTTTTTTTATCTATGTTTTACCAATATCCTTTGTATATTTTAATATACTTTTTTTTAGAGCATAGGTCTAACTCTGGAAAGCCGCTGCGACAAAGGGCTTTAATTATGGTATATTAGTAATAAATAGATTGGATTTTGGATGGTTAAAAACAAAGTAGCATCACTCCCTGCGCATGCAGGAATCTACATTTTCAAGGATATTCACAACCAGATTATATACATCGGTAAAGCAAAATCGCTTAAAACGCGAGTGACCTCCTATTTCCAAAAAACTACAGATTTTAAAACTCAAACACTTGCCTCGGAAATCCATGACATTGATTATATCCCCACAAAAAATGAAGATGAGGCCCTATTGCTTGAAGCTGAGTTGGTCAAAGAACATCAACCAAAATTCAATATTTTGCTCAAGGATGGACAACCATTTGTATATCTCGCGATTACCAAGAGTGCTATTCCAGAGTTTAAAGTTGTCCGCAACAAAAATCTTAAAGCTATATATTTTGGCCCATTCATTAACAAAAGTCAGGCCCGACAGGTACACCGATTTTTAAGTGAAAAATTTTCGGTTCGCCTGTGTAATAAAAAAATTCCTAATGGTTGTCTTCAATACCACATAGGTATCTGTGCCGGTAATTGTCGTAATGAATTTGACCTTGATGAGCACTTGCTCAAAATTGATCTTATTAAAAAAATTTTACAAGAAAAATATATTGAATTTGAAGATATAATTCGAAAACAAATTGAAACATATAATCAAGATTTTTTATTTGAAAAATCCAAAAAGCTTGCCGAGTATCTCGATAATCTAGAATACATTATCTCTGTTACCAAATTACACTTTTCAACAAAAAAATTTGAACCATTTATTGCTATGGTAAAAGATAAATCTAGTCAGAGATTGGTTCCAAATAAAGAACTCGCACAAGCTCTACAAGATGAATTTAAACTATCAATCAAACCACACATTATTGATTGTTTTGATATTTCACATTTTCAAAGTCAATTTATCGTTGGATCTTGTATCCGCTTTATAGATGGTGTTCCAGCAAAAAATCTTTTCCGGCGCTTTAAAATAAAAACACTCGATCAACAAAATGATTATGCAGCACTTGCAGAGATTGTACAACGACGATATAAATCAAAAAACTTTCCCGACCTTATACTTATTGACGGCGGTAAAGGACAGCTTAACGCAGTTCAACCCTTGTTTAACAACGTCGAATGTATTAGCTTAGCAAAAAGAGAAGAACGCGTTTTCTGCCATGCTTACCCACAAGGAAAGGTTCTAGATATTCACACAGAAACTGGCAAACTATTGATTGCATTGCGTGATTATGCTCACCATTTTGCAATCTCGTATCACAGACAGCGGCGATCAAAAAGTATGTAAAATTTTTTAAGGGATAGTAAATAATGAATAAAGAACAATTTACCGATTCGAGCCAAGAATTAGTCAATCATAGCATTCAACTCGCTACAGAACTGCATAACCCTTCCTTAATCCCATTGCATACGTTGGCCGCTGGCCTTGAAAATGATTTTTGTCGTTCTTTTTTTTCAGTTCTCGGCCTTCCTTTAGAACAATTTGAAGATCTCGTACAATTGGAATTACAAAAACTTCCTGTAACACGCGGAGCTCGTCTTGTCATGGACTATGCCATGCAAGATTTTCTTGATAGCGCTAAAAAAAGCGCCGAACAAATGGGCGATAGCTTTATAAGCCTTGAGCAATTCATTTTACAATGGGCTATGACACCGCACTTACCAAAAATAATTCAACAATTTTTTGCTGATCATAAATTCTCAAAGGAGAGAGTACTCGAACATATGTTCTCATTGCGTAAAGGTAAAAAAGTTACCGACAAGAAAGCTGAGAAACAATATGAGGTTCTCAAAAAATACGCCCAAAATCTAACTGAACAAGCGCAGCAAGGTAAACTTGATCCTGTTATCGGAAGACATGAAGAAATACGTCGTGTTATGCAAATTCTTTCTCGTAGAACCAAAAATAATCCAGTTCTTATCGGTGATCCTGGTGTTGGTAAAACTGCTGTTGTCGAAGGCATTGCGCAACGTATTGTTTCCAATGATGTTCCAGAAACTCTAAAAAATAAACAAATTTGGGCATTAGATTTAGGACTGCTCATCGCTGGTGCTAAATTTCAAGGTGAGTTTGAGGAACGTCTGAAAGCAGTTTTAAAAGCTATTGAAGACTCACAAGGTCAAATAATCATCTTTATCGATGAACTTCACATGCTTATCGGTGCTGGACAAACTGGCCAAGGTGGCATGGATGCCTCTAACCTTCTTAAGCCTGCTCTTGCTCGAGGCGAATTACACTGTATCGGAGCAACAACACCACAAGAATATAAAAAATATATTGAAAAGGATGCCGCTCTTGAACGTCGTTTTCAAAAAGTTGTAGTTGAAGAACCATCCATTGAAGATGCTATATCAATTCTGCGCGGACTTAAAGAACGTTATGAACGACATCATGGAATCCGCATTCAAGATCAAGCACTTGTCAGAGCTGTCGAGCTAGCTGCAAAACACATCTCCGACAGATTTTTACCAGATAAAGCTATTGATCTTATCGATGAAGCTGCCTCAATGATTAAAATGGCAATTGAATCCAAACCAGAAGATCTTGATAGACTTGAACGAAACATTAGCCAATTGGAAATTGAGAAAGTTGCCCTGAGTAAAGAAAGTGACGCCACATCTAAAAAAAGACTTAAAGAACTAGATAAGGAGCTTTCTGAACTTAAGGAAAAACACCAAGCTTTGCTTACCAAATGGAAAGCTGAAAAGGCCCCCCTTGAAAAGGTCAATAAACTTAAAGAGGATATTGAACGGGTTACCTATGAATATTATCAAGCTGAACAAGCTGGTGATTATGCTGCTGCATCGGAAATCAAATATGGAAAACTTGCAGACCTAGAAAAAAAGCTTGAATCTGAACTTAAAAAACTTAACACTATCAACAAAGATCAACTCATAAAAGAAGAAGTCGATGAAAATGATATCGCCGCAGTATTAGCTCGATGGACTAAAATTCCTGTCGAAAAACTCCAAGGCAGCGAAGGCGATAAATTGCTCCAAATGGATAAAATCCTACAAAATCGTGTAATCGGTCAAAATGAAGCTATAGAAAAAATTACACACGCTATTCAAATGCATCGTACCGGCCTAACTGACCCAAACCGCCCTATCGGTTCATTTCTGTTTCTTGGACCAACTGGTGTTGGAAAAACAGAAGTAGCAAAAACATTGGCCGACTTCCTGTTCAACGACCCAAATCGTCTTATCCGTATTGATATGTCAGAATACATGGAAAAACATGCCGTTGCTCGACTCATCGGTGCTCCTCCAGGATATGTTGGCTATGAAGAAGGGGGACAGCTAACTGAGCAAGTACGTCGTCATCCATATAGCGTCATTCTTTTTGATGAAATTGAAAAAGCACATCCCGATGTATTCAATATCTTCCTACAAATTCTTGATGATGGTCGACTCACTGACGGCCAAGGCAGAGTTATTTCATTCAAAAATACCATTATCATCATGACTTCAAATATTGGATCCCAGATTATCCTGGACGCTAAGACAATTACAGATAAAGTGCGCAATGAAATTGATGCAATACTGCATAAAACCTTTCGCCCAGAATTTTTGAACCGTATCGATAATATTATTTTCTTTCATCGACTCTCAGAAAAGAATATCGAAGAGATTGCCAAACTACACATCGAACAACTAGAAAAACGCCTATCCTTGCAAAATGGTATCGAACTCAAAGTATCCCCTGGTGTGTATAAAGAAATAGCCAAGATTGGATATAGTGACGAGTTTGGCGCTCGACCACTTAAAAGGGCTATACAAGAGCATATCATTGTTCCACTTTCTCAGCATATTCTAAAAAATCCTCTAGCAAAAAAAATTCATGTTGAGTGGAAAGACAATAAAATCGACGTTAAATAACTTTAAAGTAATCATTTGTAGTATAAGAGCTCTTAGGCATCTAAGGCTTATCCTACAATGGCAAATTCTGGCTCATTAGGATCGGAAAGTTCCTCTGGAATATCACTCTTCCACTCTTCTACATGGATAATTAGTTCGGGATCCGGTCCTAGCAATCTGAGAATCTCTGGATCCTCTGTCACCATTCTTGCAGTCAAGCCATACCTATTTACAGCTTGCACATTTGCCCCCTTGTCTAGCAGTAGCTTTACAATATCTGTGTAGCCTTTATCTGCAGCTATGATCAAAGCAGTTTCAGCATATTTGTTTTGTATGTCATAATCAGCCCCCTTGTCTAGCAGTAACCTTACAATATCTGTATGGCCTTTATCTGCAGCTATGATCAAAGTTGTAAAGCCATATTCATTTGTACTATTTATATCTACTCCCCGATCAATCAATGCTATCGCCAAACTAAGGTTCTTTGAGTCTAGTGCGTTCCTCATTCTATCCACCAAAACAGTCTCCGTATCTTTTTCAAGCAGTAGCTTTACAATATCTGTATGGCCTTTATGTACAGCTATGATCAAAGCAATATCAGCATGTTGGTTTTGTATGTTATAATCGGCCTCCTTGTCTAGCAGTAACCTTACAATATCTGTATGGCCGTTATCTGCAGCTATGATCAAAGCAGTATCAGCATGTCGATTTTGTTTATTAGGATCAGCCCCCTTGTCAAGCAATAGCTTTACAATATCTGCATGGCCTTTACGTGCAGCTAATATCAAAGCAGTATTACCATGTTGGTTTTGTATGTTATAATCGGCCTCCTTGTCTAGCAGTAGCTTTACAATATCTGTATAGCCTTCATATGCAGCTAATATCAAAGCAGTATTAGCATGTTGGTTTTGTTTATTAGGATCGGACTCCTTGTCTAGCAGTAACCTTACAATATCTGTATAGCCTTTATGTGCAGCCAATATCAAAGCAGTATCAGCATGTCGATTTTGTTTATTAGGATCGGCCTCCTTGTCTAGCAGTAACCTTACAATATCTGTATCGCCTTCATATGCCGCTACGATCAAAGCAGTATCATCATATTCATTTGTACTATTTATATCTACTCCCTGGTCAATCAATGCTATCGCCAAATTGAAGTCATTTGAGTTTAGGGCATCCCTCATTCTATCCACCAAAACAACCTCAGATTCGGGTCCAGCCCCCAAAAGCACAGTCGCTTCTAAGCATAAAACACCGATTATAAATAAAACTTTTTTCATTACATATCTTTTCTATTTAAACCACTTTTATATGCACCATACCTACCACCAACAACAGTCAACGCTGCTAGGGTGGCCGCTGGTATTGCAACTTCTGGCTCACTCAACAAATAGCCCCCTGTATCAGAATCACTCAGCTCTGAAAAATCATTACAATCTTCCATTAGTTCATCTGGTATTAGAAGCATAGGAACCTCTTGCCTTCAACCTTCCTTGGCTATATTTGCAGTTTTTATCCTTTGTAATATTTCTTGGATACCATTGCCTACAATCAGCGCTACCTTTTTCATTCTTTTTCTTAAAAAACCTATTGTTAATTTTATATCTGTAATTAATTATAAATGATTGCAAAGCACAATTGCAATCATTTGGCAAATAGATTCTGATACGTGAAAATAGATAAGAACATATTATTTTTCCAATTTCTCAGCATATTCTAAAAAATTCTCTGGTTAAAAAATTTAGAATGATCTTTCCTCCTTCGAAGCAGGGGGTATCCAGATCATAAGGAGATTGATGAAGACATCGCAGCAAAACGTACCCATGGCTTTGTCCAACATTTTACGACAAATGGGCGGGAAAGCCCACTGGCTTTAGCCCTTACTTTTACCCACATCTTTTAATAAAAAATCTTCATACAACAAAATGGTAAGAAATAAGTTTATAAATATATAGATAAAGTTACTTTAAATATTATAAGTTTTATATTTAAAAATCATGAAAAAGTTATATTTATCAAAGAGTTTTAGCATAGGATTAGCAAGTTAGATAGCTTTATTAGTAGAAAGGTCAATGATAATCTGGCAAATTCTATTGATGGATTTTATGTATTTATTAGATATGGTTTGTGTTATATAGGTATTTCAAAAGATGTGGGTAAAAGTAAGGCTTTAGCTGTGGGAGTATGTCAGAGGTGAAATGTACTCAAAGGCATTACCCGAATTATAATTAGACTCGTCTGTGTTAATTTTGTAACATATTAAGTATTAATTTACCTTATAAAAGAGCTTAATATGTTTAAAAAATTTCTAATCTTATTCGTGCTTATTCTATCGAATCAAACAATTTCTACCAAAGAGTTGGTAAATATTGATATCACTCCTCAAATAACAAACAAAATTAAGCCTGCTGTCAAAAAACAAATTGGGGTTCTCAATATTCAGGGGGCTATTGATAATTCCTCATACAAGTACATTCCACTCATCAGGTCCGCTGTGGACAATAAAGAAATGGCTGGAGTTATTGTTATTATCAATTCTGGTGGTGGTGACTGTAGTATGGGCGAATCTATACGTATGGAACTCGATCGTCTATGCAAACATAAGCCTGTCTACGTCGTTGCTACTAATCGCTGCGGCTCTATGGGGTATATCATTGCATCTGTAGCCAACAAAATTTTTGCTTCGCCTAGTTCTACCATGGGTCATATTGGCGTACTTCAAGAAGTAAGAAAATACATTGATAAACACCCTCTGGGACGAAACAAAAACAAAATTGAATGTGATTTTATCTATGTTGGTGAGCATACTTTAGCATTACACTCTGAAGCCAATTGTCTTAGCGAAGAAGAGCGAACCTTTTCTCAAAATCAAATTGATCGTATCTACAATTACTATTGTACCCAAGTTGCTCAATCTCGTAATATCTCTATAAAGGATCAACATTTGTGGGCAAATGGATTTACTCATTCTGGCCTGCAAGCAAAGCGCCTTGGTCTTATTGATGAACTTGGCACCTTTAATGATGCGCTTATTATGATGAAAAAAACAATACAAGATATAACTAATAACGAATGCATATTCGACATAATAGACATTACCTTAAAAAAAGATAATTTTGGATTTGCTGTACCTGAACTAAAACAAAAACGAATATTATTTGCAGCATATCATTACGCTAAAAACTTTTTCAAAAAATCTAAATCTGACCCAAAACCAAAAGTTGGTATTATCAACATACATGATGAAATTAATGCTGAGTCCAATAAATATCTTCAACAATTACAATCTATTCTCAAGTCTGATGATTTTAGTGGCCTTATCCTTACAATAAATTCAGCTGGCGGTGATTTTGGTATTGGCGAATCAATCTATCTTGAACTCAAACAAATTCAACAAAAAATGCCTATTGTTGTCTTGATTTTCAACTGCACATCAATTTCATATCTGATTGCTTCTGTAGGTAACAAAATAATTGGAACTTATGGTACTGGAATTGGTGGCATTGGTATATGGCATGAAATCAAAAAATATTATGAAACTCCAAAAGATGAAAATAAAAATGAGATCAGCATAGAATATATTTTTGCTGGAGAGCATAAAGTAAGTGAATTTCCTGCTTCACCTAAAATAACTGATGAAGAGCGTCAACACTTACAGAATGGCCTTGATGAGCTTTATGATCATTATTGTTTCACTATTGCTGAGTCCAGAGGCTTATCTTTGGACAAAAAATCAGAATGGGCAAATGGCTGGTGCTTTGATGGATTCCAGGCAAAAGAACTCAATCTTATTGATGAGATAGGAAGCCTGAGTGATGCTGAAGAAAGTATGAAGCAGCTACTCAGCACAGAAGAAAAACCAGTTTCAGAAATCGATTTAATTGAAATAACCAACGAAGAATAGGTCTTTTTGTATATTTTTGCTATTGTAACACAAAGCTAACTCTTTACCGGAAGATTTATTTTATGTTTAAAAAATTATTACTTATCACACTTTTGTGCACAATATCAACTCGACCAGCACAATATAATATACAAATACCTCTAGATCTCAAAATTATGTCGAATGCGGCAGCTGGAACAGTCACTGGCGCACTATTGCTGATTGCTGGAAATAAATTATATCAAAAATACTATGCTTCTACCCATAAACTACAAAAGAAACCGCAAATTGGCATATTTGAAATCGGCGATCTTTCAAGCGGTGCCACTAAATACATGGCTCAAATAGAAAAAGCAACATATGACGATAATATTGCTGGTATTCTTATAAAAATCAATTCTGGTGGTGGCCATGCTGGAACATCCGAAGTTTTATTTCGTGAACTCAAATTAATACAACAAAAAAAACCTATCGTTATATTTATAGAAAACGTCTGCTGCTCTGGCGGATATCTGATTGCCTCTGTGGGCAAGATAGTAGCGCCTTACATGGCCGAAATTGGAAGCATCGGAGTTCTGTGTACCATAGAAAAAATAAAGGAACCTAAAAGCAAAAATAAAGAGGATTTAACTGTCGATTTTGTTTTTGCTGGCGCTGATAAAGTTTTTAGAAATCCTTATGCTCCCGATGCATCTCCCGAACAACGCCAAAAAATGCAATTCCAAGTTGATCGAGATTATGAATTTTTCTGCTCAACCATTGCACAAGAACGCGGTCTTTCGCTCAATGAAAAAAACAAGTGGGCTGACGCACAAACTTTTGTTGCACCTGATGCTCTTGAGATAGGTCTCATTGACAAAATCGGTGGCTTCAATGACGCAAAACTCCTTGTACAACAACTTGTCCGTGAAGCAAAAGGTGATACACAATTGTCAATAGAATTTGTTGAACTAAAATAACTAATTAACCAATTGTATACTTCTATTAGTGAAGCAAACTAGTTTTTCATTCAACAGTTGAGTAAGGGCTGTATTTATTTGTTGTTCTTGACGATTAATCATGGTTGGTAATTCATCTATAGCCACAATTTTTTGTTCAAGAAGAATCTCGAGAATCTTACCACGTACCTGCCGAGTCGATCCTTCAAATTTAGATTGAACGGTGTAATGTGCACTCTTTTTATTTGGATTGCCCTGCTGTTTAATGTATACACCATAATCCATCAATGCGTAATACCAATCTCGTGGCGATAGCTTTGTTGCTTTTAATGCTTGTTGAATCAATGGCAACAATTCTTTATCTTTAATATCTGCACGTTGCGCAAAACAATGTTTAATAAAAACTGCTCTAATGTTAGTTTCAATAAATATATACGGTTTATTGAAAGCAAATGTTGGCACAGCATGACTTGTATAAGCACCAATCCCTGGAAGTTGTTTTAAGATTTCAGGATCTTTAGGAAGTTTTCCATTATATTGTTCTACAACTTGCTTGGCACAATTATGTAACGCTAAAGCACGACGGTTGTATCCAAGCCCTTTCCACAAAGCTAGAACTTCCGTAAATGAAGCAACAGCAAGAGTTTCAAACGTTGGAAAAGCATCAAGAAAAGTTAGATACTTTGGTTCAACACGATACGTTTGTGTTTGCTGCAACATTACTTCAGAAACAAGAATTCTATATGGATCCGTTGTTTGTCTCCATGGAAAATCACGCTTGTTAGCACTATAATATTGCTCAACCTTGTCACACAATTGTTTGATATTGTTAAACTCTTCCGACACGGACCTTTACCATTTGGTTTGTATTTAATACTTTGATTGCCGCTTCTCGTACTTCATCTGCCTCAATAGCCATTAATTGTTCTGCACGATAATCAAAATAGTTCTTTGGCAAATTGTATTGCTTTAAGAATAAAAATGCTTGAGCAATCTGTCTACTTGTTGCAAAATTATCAACCAATGAATTAGCAAGTGCATTACGCGCTTGTTCGAATTCTTCATTTTCAATATACAAAGGCGCTTTGTTAATAGTTTCAGCAATTACTTTTTCAGCTTCAGCAAGCCTATCAAGTGATACAATCGTTTTAATATAGGAGATCCCTGGTTGCTTATCTGCACGCGCAATCAATGAACCAGTTATGGTATAAAATAATCCCGTTTGTTCTCGCAATGCAAAAAGGCGTGAGCTCATAGAACCAAGAACACCCCCTGAAAATATTTGTTCAAACAAAAGAAGTTTATCAAAATCTGGATGCAACCGCGATACCGATAATCCTGCAAAAGCAAGTACTACTTGATCTCTATTGATAGAATAATTAATCTCTTGCTTACCGATATTGCTTAATTTATTATAAGCTAGCTCAGTAATCTGTGGCCCCTGCCATTTACCAAGATATTGCTCAACTTGTTTTTGTACATCAACATTAGAAAGGTCCCCAACAATAACCAAGCGAGCTTGGCTTGGAGTAATTGTCTTTTGATAATAATCAAGCAACATAGCCCGGTCAAACGTTTTGATAGTATCCAATGTTCCAAGAATATTTTTCTGATAAGGATGTTTTTTATAAATTTCTTTATTAATAAGCAAACCTATAAATTGCGATGGCGAGTCCCAATAATTATTAATGTCAGCAGTAATACGATCGCGTACTTGAATAATGGATTTTTCATCAAAAACAGATTCTGTAAGAAGTTCGGCAAGAATGTCTAAAGCCCTAGAAAAATCTTCACTCAATAAACTCATGGTAACATAGCCAGGCGAGGTGCCAATAGTCATACCACGCGATTCAATTTCATAAGCTAGTTGTTCTGCAGAATGTTTTTTAGTACCTTGCACAAGCATTTCACTAACAAAATTACCTAGCCCTTGTCGGTTTTCAGGATCATAATGATGCTTAGTCTTCATTTCCAAAAACATCTCAATCTTTGGAATATTTGGATTATTATACATCAACACTTCAAGACCATTATCTAAAGTAAATTCTTGATAGATTGGGTACTCAAAATGTTTTGGCGGCTTTGGTTGAATCGAATATGCCATTTTTTGTGGCTCAACTGGCGTCTGACGAATTTTACCCGAAAGAATTTTTGTGTCCAACTCATCAGAAACTCGTTGCAGCTCTTCCCACTTATCACGTTGCTCATTTTCAATTGGCAAAATGATACCCGTATTGAGTATAATTGGATTGAAATACTGTTTAAGCATAGATTCAACTTCTTGTCGAATTCGCGCAGGATTCTTTTCAACATAATTAAATACATAATTTTCATCACCCGTTGCAACAAACATGCGACCAAGTGCATAGGCAACTTTCTGATTGCTTTCCATACTAGATAAATATGTAGATTCTGATTTTTTAATAGCACGTCCTAATTCTTCATCAGAAATACCTTTCTCTATAAGGCGTGCAATTTCATCTTGAATCACACCAAAAATTTTTGGTATATCTTCAGCATTTTTTGGCTGAAAATCAATGAAAAAAATACCTTGATCAAACAAGTCATAAGAAAATGCATCAATATCTGTAATCAAATCAAGCTCATCAACAAGCTTTTTATAAAGAACTGAACCTCGCCCCGCTCCCAATAACCAACTGATTACATCAAAAATAAAATCTTTCTTTTCACCCGCACCTGGTATAACAAAAGCACCGGCTCCAAATGGCTGGGAAACATCACGATATAATGTGATAGACTTGGCAGATAAATCCTTGTTGTAGTAAAATTCTTGTCGTTTATAATCAAGAACTGGCTGAATAGAACCAAACTGTCTCTGCGCTTCTTCAAACACAACCCCAGGTTCAACATCGCCAACAACAATCAATGTTGCATTGTTCGGAATATAATGCTTATTATAAAATTTGAGCAAACCTTCACGAGTAATGTTCCATAAATCTTGTTTGTAACCAATAATTGGATTGTGATATGGATGATCCGCAAAAATAGTACCTATCATCTCTTCAATCAAAGAAGAAGTATAATTATCCTTATACATCTTCAACTCTTGAATAACAGCTTTAAGCTCAGAATTTAAATGCTCTTCTTTAAATGTACAATTAATCATACAGTCAGCAAAAAGTGCGAATGCCTCTTGCCAATGCTGACTTGGCATATCAAAAAGATAACCCGTATAGTCATATGACGTGAACGCATTGGTCGATCCTGATAGCTTGGAAGTAATAACATTGATATCCGACTCAGAAAGCTTTTCTGTTCCCTTAAATATCATATGCTCCAGCAAATGCGCAAGACCTCGTTCACCAGTTTGCTCATCCTTAGAACCAACATGATACCACAACTGTGTCGATACCTTAGGCACTTGTCGATTTGGATACACCAAGACCGTAAGCCCGTTCGATAATACTTTCTTTACTACCTTCGTCTGCGCTCTTTCCATATGCCCTCTCGCTTTTGGCCCCAATAATTGATTTTTTGTTTCTATTATAAAAAAATAAAACAAATAGAGCAAAGATATTAGAAAAAAGCCCGTTATTACAGTATAATTAGCCCTATGAAGCTCATTACACAAGTCCTATCCCAACTTCCACTTATCCAATATGTCACCCTTGGCCTAATTGCTGGTATTGTAGCTGGAGCATCCTATCCTGTACCTGCGTTCGTATCAATACTCATACTAAGCGCATGTGGATTATATACTGCTTATACAGCTGATAATAGTATTATTGTGATAACAATTCTTTGTTTTTTTTTTGGGACTATGGCCTATCAATACCATGATCAGAGGTATACAAAAGCCGCTAACAGCCTGACAGGCTTTCAGCCTACCTTAGTGGGAAAAGTATCTACAGTAGAACGTATTAAAAATAAATTTACCTATAGATCAACTATACAAGTAGCAAATCACTATATCTGGGTTCTGTCCAAAGAAACCCCAGGATTTGAACCTGGCGATCTTGTACAGATAAATAAGCTCTATCTTCATAGTCCTTTAAACAAAGAAATGGGACCATGGATGAAAAAAGAAGGCATTATTGCAACCGCTTTTGCTGGAAAAATTAAAACTACAATACTCAAAAATGCGTCTATGTTAGACATTTTGGCTTCTTTAAATAGACAAAAGGAACACATTTTTACTCGTCTTCAACAAAAATTACCTGCTTATGTTGGAAATTTAATGGGTCTTATATTTTTTGGTAACAAGCAAGATATTGACCCAAGCGAACTTATGGAGCTTCGCACAACATATATGCATTGGGGATTATCCCACTACTTGGCTCGATCTGGTTTACATATTGTAATACTATTTACACTGTTTAATGTATTGCTATTGTTTTTCGGACTTCCAATTTTTATTCGCAAGCTTTTACTGTTAGGATTTTGTCTTCTCTATACAGCTCTAAGTTGGATGAGTATTTCATATATACGGGCCTTACTTCTCATTTTTTTCTATACTATAGCTCAACTAGCCAATATTAAGCTTTCTTTACTTTTTTTTATTAATCTTACCTGCTGTATAATTTTATTATATAATCCCTATCAGCTCTTTGCTCTGGATTTCCAGTTAAGCTTTGCTCTTACCTATATTCTCATTCTTATAGGACACCTTAAAGTGCAGGAAGGAAGGTAAATTTTTCTTGCTACTTTACTTGAGTCGCTTTCACTAATGCTTCTCTTATGACATGTTCATTTTTCAAAAGATTATATAAAATAGTCTTAGTATTAGTATTATATTCCTTTTCAGTGCGACTAAATTTCATTGTTGGCAACTCGTCAGCTCTTTCATCACTATATTGTATACCATTTATAGGGGTTGGATTGCGAGGATCAAAGTGATATAAGGGTACATAAATTATCGTAGCTCCATTACTCCCATTTTTCTTTGTTGTTATGAAGTATGTAACGGGTATATATTCAAGATTAACACGAGGAATAACTTTGTGACCTGTTTTTTCTATAAAGTCATATAATGCATCAATTTTTTCAACCATAGTAAGCGATCTAACATTCCCATACTTTTTTTTGGCATATATTTCATAAGTATCTTTGATTTCATCTTCAGTCGATACTATAAGCTCACCTACGTTATAGCCTAATGCATTAAGAAGGCCTGTTTCATTTTCTAGTGGATTATCTGAAGCAAATAAACCTCTAAAGTCTGGCGTATTGTTACTATCACCATTATCTACAACAAAAATAACATCCGGTAAACGTCGAGCAATTGAAAAATACGGAAGATTATTACCTTTGTAACCATGACGATTACTACCACTATCCATCAGGTTAAGTGAGTCACCACCAGAAAAACTAAATACACGAGCTGGTGGAATTTGACCTTTTTCTAGAGCATACGGCACAAATTTTTTGGGTAAAATCTTATTAAAATATGTTCCAATTTTTTGGAAAACTGGAACATCCCTGTTGGCAGGCTCTGCACTCCAAATTCCCTGTATAAATCCTAGTGATTGTACCGGTCCAAGGTGTTTTGGCCCAGTAGATAAATTCGTAAATTTACGACCAAAAGACCAGGTTGAAATGGATAGGTTTTTGAGTGAACTATTAATATTTACCTCAGTAACTGTATCTGGAGTAAATTCTATATAATTCTTTCCTTTTTCAGTTGAATTAAGTGATTGAAAAATAGGATATGGCACTTTTCCACTCTTTACTGCTAATTGCAAATCACCCAAAGCAAATGTTTGTGGATTTTTGTACTTAAATTCATTGATTTTACTCTTCTGTAGAGCGTCTGTAAGCAAATGACTAGCAAGCCATGCCCCATAAAAATCCACCCAATCAACAAACTGATTCGATAATAATTTTGCTGCAACAAGCCCTGCTATTGCAAAATGTTGCTTAGGAGAAAAAAGATTTTCGGAAGCTATATTTTTGAGACCATCAAGAGACCAAGTCTTAAATGTAGGTTGCATTTCTGTTACAAATTCTTCTGGGGTCAATCCCGAAGCAATCCAGGAACTCAAATACCATGCACCACCCGAAAGTGCTGAAGCTGCAGTAACAGACTCAAGTAGGTTTAATTTTTGTAGTGCATGCATAAACCCTGCAACTCCAAGTGTTGCTCGAACACCACCACCACTACAAACGGCCATAACATTCAAATCCTTAACACTTACACTTACATAGCGAGGATCGCGGTGAATAAATTGCTTGAGAACTTCTTGCGCATTTGTCTTACGTATATCTTCTATGAATACTTCATTTGGATTAAAGTCCATCAATCCAAGTGTATCAACAGAAGCCGTTGAGGCTATATAAGGATTATTGAATAAAATTGTTCCTATAGATGTCATTGTATATTCAATAGGCTGAAGCCTATTCTGTAATCCTGTTATTACAGTATTAATGGGATTAGCAAGTAAGATATTTACCGGCAAATTTTTAATAGTAGATATTACATCTTTAGTTTGTTGTTCAACTGTTTCGGTAATAGCAGTTCTTATAGAACTAACCAGCTGAGTATCTTGCAAATTACCTGGCATGTTAATTTTTTTAGTAAATGTTTCAAATAATGAATTTTTAATTTTTTGTAACACAACCTCTGGAGATGGTGGCACTGGAAGTTTGGGGGGCGCTGGAATCGATGGTTTTTTCAATTGTTGAAGCGAATAAGTGTTTGATGTGCCCATTAAGCATAGTAAAAAAATAAAATAAGTTATAAATCTCATATATTTCCTTTTTTAATACAAAGTTTATGTAGAGCTTCAATTTTTAATACAACCAAAAAATAGAAGATTTCTTATTCTCAGTATATTTTTGATGCTAATACATTAAACAAGTTTTTTAAACTAAGATTTTAAATTAAAACAAAAAATTGAATTTTTATATTATTGTGTGAGGATTTCAACTCCCACAATGCTACCGTAGCTACCTCCATCGTTATAGTCATACTTAAACAATTTATAATTATTTACTTATTCAAAACTAACCTCCATTACAATCTCAATGAGGAATTGAAATATTTGCCCAGAATAGAGTATACATAAAAGAAAAAGAACATATAAAATAGGGACTATATCATGAAGCTGACATTAAGACAGTTGTTGTTTATTTTTCTGTCTGTTAATTTTTCATGTCTTTCAAACTCTAACTTTCTTGTTTCAGAAGGCGAATTTGAAGGTGTTGAAATTGAACATAGATATACTCCCTGTGAAATACGACGCTCCCCACAAGAAAAAAAAGCTTGGACTATTATAATCTATATTGCTGGAACTAATGATCTTGAACCATTTGTATGGCCAAATGTAAGACAACTTGCTCGTATTGGTAGCAATGAGTTTTGTAACATAGTAGTTCAAATAAACGAAAAAAATAAAAATAAACCCACACAGCGATATTTAATTGTTAAAAACAAAGCAATCTTGCTCAACACCGATGATGCACAAGCTGGCATTAAGCTCGACAGTGGCGATGAAAAAACACTTATAGACTTCTGCTCATATTGTCTTGATAATTTTCCAAGTGAAAAAACAGCTCTTATCTTATGGAACCATGGCAGCGGCTACATAGATCCAGGCATCGCTAAGACACCAAATATAGAAGGTGAATTTTTCTCATTCAATCCAGATAATCTTATGTTGGAAATTAACAGAAACATAGAATTTCTTGAGACGATCATGCTCAAAGAAAGTCGCGGCATCTGCTTTGATGAAGCTCATAGATCATATCTTACAAATACAAAAGTGGCCAAAGCGCTCAATGCAATTACCAGAAAACTCGGTAAACCTATCGATCTATTTGGTCTTGATGCATGCTTAATGGCTATGGCAGAATTTGCAATCCTTGTACAACCATACTGTAAAATAATGGTAGCATCACAGGAAGTTGAACTTGGTTGGGGTTGGGCATATCATACAGCATTCGCACGCTTTGCCACTGAAGCTCTTTCTCCAGAAGAATTTGCCAATGAAATAGTTGAATCATATCGTCTTGCCTACAAAGACATTACACCTGACTACACACTTTCGGCTTGCCACCTAGAAAAATTTGATCAACTTGATAAAAATATCTCAGACCTTGCTCTCATTTTAATGGAGTGTATTAATAATCAGAAAAAAGATTCCGTAAAAAGTATCATACAATTCTGTCGCTCTAGAAAAGAATGTACTCATTTTGAAGAGCCTTCTTATATTGATATCGGTCACTTTTATAGAAATGTTCTTGAGCATTGTAGCAAAATGGAAATTCAAAATAATAAAACTTTCCTTCTGCAACAACTAAAAGAAAAGCTCAAAGAAGGAATAAATCTAATGGATGAAGCTGTCTTTGTAAAAGCAAATGGTAAAAATCTGGCTAAAGCCACTGGATTATCTATCTACTTTCCACATCAAACAAAATATATTAATACCTCGTATCAAAAATCAATCTTTGCACAAAATAGCGAATGGATAAATCTCTTAAAAATGTGTATGAACACTTAAAGCATAATTGCATCTCCAGCAAAATAACTTTATTCTATTGGTATGGATAAAGAAAAAAAACTGGAACAATTATACGCATCAGTTTCAAGCATGACAAACAATCCGTTAGTCATTCCTGGGTCAACCCATATAGTATTTGGGGAAGGGCCCGCAGACGCTGATATTATGATTATTGGTGAAGCTCCTGGAAAAGAAGAGGATGAACTTGGACGTCCCTTTGTTGGCAGATCCGGCAAATTATTAACAAGGGCCCTTGAAAGTATCGGCCTTCAGCGTGATAAAATTTATATTACCAATATAGTCAAAACAAGACCCCCTAACAATAGAACTCCCTCACTCCAAGAAATAGAAATTGGACGCAGTTTACTTTTCAAGCAAATCCAAATTATTCAACCCAAAATAATTTGCACACTAGGCGCATCAGCCCTTGAGGGGCTTAATCCCGACGTAATCCAAAAACCCTTCCGCATCACAAAGCTGCGTGGCAAGGTCTTTCCATACAATGTCGCGAAATTATTGCCAACCCTACACCCTGCCTATATTTTACGAAATCCCGCTGCAGCAGAACTTTTTCTTAGAGATCTTTTAACTCTAAAAAAGGCCGCCTGTATTTAAAAAATTCTGACCATTCAAAGTTTTAATTCTATTGAGACATAGTGTGAATAACTTGTGGATAACCTGTGGATAACCTGTGGATAACTATGTGGATAACTCAAAGTTAAAGCTTTATATACCTCATCAGTAGCTGTTATTGACACTATGTGGATAACTTTTGCCGATTCAGAGCAGCTATTCGTACAATTGTAAAAAGTTATCCACAAGTTATCCACAGGTTATCCACATAAAATACAAGACCGGATAGATCGACTGGAAGCAGAATATGATAGTAAATTTACTAAGTTATCCACAATTTTTGACTACGCCTATTATTACCATATTATATATATATATATTTAAGAGATTATAAGAGAGAGCTTTTCTGCAAGATTAAGAAGCTAATTTTCTTTTTTCCAAAAACCTGATAGAATTATCTTATAAAACCGTTAAAATATAAAGTTTTTGTAAACACGTGCCGCAGGGGAAGCTGTGAATTTATCTGATGTAATTAGTAACTTGGTAGAAGAGCGTGGGCTAGACAAAGCAACGCTGGACGATATTGTCTGTGAAGGCATGCTAGGTGCATACCAAAAAAAATATCCCAATACTGCATTCAAGGTCTGCTTTGATAAGAACAGCGGAGAGCTTGAAGTGTTTGCAGAAAAAGAAGTCGTAGCCACAGTTGAAGATGAAGACTCCCAAATCAGCTCCAGAAAAGCCAAGGCTATTGAAACAAAGTCCAGCATAGGCGATAAGATTTGGGTTCCCTTTGATGGAAGCATTGGGCGAGTAGAAATTCTCAAGGCAAAACAAATTATAGCCCAAATGATTAGGGATGTTGAAGCTAGAGAAATTTATAATGCCTTTAAGGGCAAAGCTGGTAGCGTTGTTGTTGGCACTGTGCACAAATGCGAGCGTGGTGGTGCGCTTGTAATGTTGCAAGACGTTTTGGCGTTTTTGCCAAATTCTTTGTCTATTCCCGGTGAGCGCTGTGTGCCTGGCTATCCTATTCGTGCTTTACTAAAAGAAGTGCATGAGGAGCCTCGTGGTGACAATCAGCTCATTTTGGATCGCGCTTCGTCTGAGTTTTTGAAAAATTTATTTGAGCTTGAGATCCCAGAGGTCTTTGAAAAGCTTGTAGAGATTAAGAATGTTGCCCGAGCTGCGGGATATAAATCAAAAGTTGTTGTTTCCTCTAACGATCCTAACATTGATCCGGTTGGAACATGTGTGGGCGTTGGTGGTGCGCGAATCAAGCCTATTTTAAAAGAGCTTGGTGGGGAAAAGATAGATATCATTTCATGGAATAGTGCGAAAGATGCGCTTGTGCGTGATTCGCTTAAGCCGGCAGAAATCAATAGGGTTGAAATTGTTGGTGATAGAATTGCTAAGGTTTGGCTTGATGAAGATCAGCGCTCCGTTGCAATTGGCAAAATGGGGCAAAATATTCGTTTGGCCTCTCAAATTACCGGTTTGACTATTGAATTGATGACTAATAGTGCTAAAACTGATACTGCGATTGCAGATGTAGAGTTCGCAGATTCTGAAGAAAAATAGAAAGTTATAAATGCGTGTATATGAATTTGCCAAAGAACATAATCTTTCGAGCAAGGATGCTCTAGACCTTTTAAAAAAAGAAGGGTTTGAGGTTTCCAATCATATGGCGCAGCTCTCTTTTTCGGAATTGGAATATCTTCGAAAAGCTGTTGGCGGTCTTTCCCCTTCTTCTATAAAAAAATCTAAACCTGAAGCTCAGGCCCCGCTTGAGATTGAAGGTTCTATTTCTTTGGGGATGTTTGCAGAAAGAATAAAACAGCCAGCCAGTGATCTTATAGCTTTTTTGATACAAAAAGGCATCATTTGCAATATCAATCAAATGCTGACGGAAGATGCAATCCGCAAGTTGGCGGAGCATTATGAAATTAAAATTGTTTTTTCAGCTCCTCCCTCTCAAGGGCAAGAAGCTAAAATAGAAAAGCAATCAGAAGTTGGCATGTCAAGGCGATCGCCAGTCATAGTGATTATTGGTCATGTTGATCATGGTAAAACTACGCTTTTGGATTATATTCGTAAGTCTCGTGTTGCATCGCGTGAAAAAGGTGGTATTACGCAACACTTGGGAGCTTATGAGGTTAAAACTTCTCATGGAAATATTATTTTTATTGATACGCCTGGCCACGAAGCGTTTGATAAAATGCGTATGCGTGGCGTCAAGGTTGCTGATATTGCGATATTGATCGTTGCTGCTGATGATGGTGTTATGCCACAAACTATTGAAGCAATTGAGCATGCTCGATCTATTGGTATTCCAATTATTGTTGCCATTAATAAAGTAGACAAGGTTGATCCATCTCGTATTGAAAGTGTGCTTACTGGGCTTTCTAAGCAAGGTTTATTGGCAGAATCTTGGGGTGGAGATACTGTTTGTGTTCCTATATCTGCTAAAAATGGAACGGGCGTAAATGATCTATTAGAGATTCTTGCGTTGCAGTCTGAGGTGTTAGAGCTTAAAGCTCGTACAACGGGACCTGGTGTTGGTTATGTATTGGAGTCTCGTTTTGAAAAGGGTCGAGGTCCTGTAGGGACATTGATTTTACAGCATGGAGCAGGGACAATAGGAGATTACTTTATTGCTGGAAGTACTGGTGGTCGCATCAGTTCTGTTGTTGATTCAGCAGGTAAGCGTATAAAATCTTTTGGTGTGACAATTCCTGTTGGAGTTTCTGGCTTTGATTCTTTGCCGCAAGCGGGAGATGTGTTTAAAATTGTATCATTTGCAGAGTATAAAAAAGCTAAATCTGTTAACAAGCAAGCTTCTGTAGCAAATTATTCTCAGCTTTATACTGCAGATGCAGATACGCGGGTATACAAAATTATTTTGAAAGTTGATACCAATTCTTCTAAGGAAGCTTTGGTTCAAGCAATAGGAAAGCTTTCTGGCCAACTCGAAGAAAATATTGTGATTGCTCATGCTAGTGTTGGTAATGTTTCTGAAAGCGATGTTTCATTGGCTGAAACATTGGGCGCACATATTTATGGTTTTGGGGTTAAAACTGATGTTGGTGCATTATCGATAGCGCGTCGCCTTAAACTTCCTATACAAAATTTTTATGTTATTTATCATTTGCTTGATGCGCTTAAGCTTGCAATTGAACAAACGCGAGCCCCTATAATTGTAGAAGAAAAAACTGGCTCAGCATTGGTAACAAAAGTCTTTGATGTAAAACGACTTGGAGTAATTGCTGGTTGCCAAGTTAAAGATGGTAAAATTGTTCAAGGTGGTAAGGTTGTGGTTTATCGCAATCGTGCTAAGGTTGGAGAAGGGACAATAAAAACTCTTCAAAAAGAAAAGAAATCACAAAAAGAAGTCTTGGCTGGTTTTGAGTGCGCTTTTATTGTTGATGGATTTAGTGATTGGCAAGAAAATGACATTGCTGAGTGCTATATTCAAAAAAAGGTTGAGCAGTAGGTCTATCAGGATAGAAAGATTTCATAATGCAATATGAAATGGAATTTTTTTATTTTTATCTCAAGTTTATAAGCGCTTTTTGTATTGCGTTTATGATAACATTTTATCTTGTTGCAGCATTTAGGTCTTTTGCATTAAAGTTTAATATTACTGATCGTCCTGATGGTAATTTAAAGAAGCATGAACAACCTGTTGCCTATCTAGGGGGCGTAGCGGTTTTTTTTGGTTTTGTTATAAGTCTTGCTATTTTGTATCCCAATAGTAAAGAAATTTTTCTACTTTTACCACTTACTTTTTTGCTTTTTCTTGGGCTTTTAGATGACCTTGTTTCACTGAGTCCTTTTATTAAATTTGCAGGACAATTTTTGGCTGCAATTGGTTTTGTGAAATTAGGTTTTTATCTTTCTCTTGATTATCTGCCTTGGTATCTTAATATAGGATTTTCTATTTTTTGGTATTTATCCGTGATTAATGCTATTAATTTGGTCGATATCATGGATGGACTTGCTACATCATTGTGCATTGCATCTCTTGCATCATTTTTTATTTTTTCTATTTTGTTGTATCAAAATGCTTTAGCGTTGTTTTTAGTTATTTTGATTGGTTGTGCAGTGGCTTTTCTTTATTACAATCGTGAGCCAGCCTCTATATATTTGGGTGATGCAGGATCCTTGTTTTTGGGGGGTTGTATTGCAGCAATTCCATTGTTGATCGATTGGACAATTATTACACCATTGGGTATTTTTGCGCCATTAATTATTTTATGTATTCCGTTATTGGAAATTTCGCAACTAGTTCTTATTCGTACATATAAAGGAATTCCATTTTATAAGGGTAGTCGGGACCATTTTGCGCATTATCTTATGTACAATGGATGGTCAAAGATAGCGATCATAGATTATGTTTATGTATTATCAATTTTTCTTTTCTTTATCTCATACTGGCTTGTCTTTGAAGTTGTTTCATTTCAACGTCTTACTATTCTTTTCTTATTTTTTCTGATCATATGGGCATTTTTCCTTCTAAAGAAAAAACCATAAATTTGTTGCTTTTTACGTGTCTTGCAACAAAAACGGATAATTTTTAATATTTTCCCTGTGTTTAAAGCAAAAAATAGTTGTTGCTTTTTTGGTGCTTGAAAATAAGTTGTGATTTATTGTGTTGCAGCGAAACTATACTCATGGTCTTAGACTATATTGAAGTGTTAATACATCTGGCATGAAGGGCTGGTTGTTATTATGGTCTGAGCGCTGCTTACTTTTGGGCATATTGTTTTGGGTTTAGACAATATGCCCTAATTTTTTAAATACTTTTTAAGTGGAGTATTGAGAACAAGTTCTTTGTTTTTGGTGTCTACTAAGTTAACGAGTGTTGTAAGGTTGGCAGCATCCTCTATGATTCCTTTGGGAGTTTCCAAAACTTTTGGAATATTTACAAGTTTGGGATCATTAATTAAAAGTCTGAAACCTTCAAGTCCAATTTCTCCCTCTCCAATGTGCGCATGGCGGTCTTTTTTTGATCCTAACTTGGTTGCTGAGTCATTGAGATGTATAAGATTGAGATATTTGTGTCCAATTATTTTATCGAATTTTGCCCACACCTCCTCATATGCCTTTGGGGTACTAATGTCGTACCCTGCGCTATAAATGTGACAGGTATCAAGGCAGACGCCGATACGAGATTTGTCATGTATATTTTTAATGATTGCAGCAAGCTGTTCGAAGGTATGTCCAACATTGGTTCCTTGTCCAGCTGTAGTTTCGAGTAAGAGCTTGGTTTTTGTTTCTATAGAATCAAAAACTTGGTTGATGCTGTGAGTAATAGTTTTTATGCATTCTTCTTGCGAATTATCAAGAGCTGAGCCGGGATGGAGTACTAAAAAATCAATGCCAAGCTGATCACATCGGCTTAACTCATCCGCTAATGCTGCAATGGATCGATGCTGTGTTGCTTCATTTGGGGAACCAATATTCAGCAAATAAGAGGCGTGGGCGGCAATTGGTCCAATGAACGATTTTTTGTGTTTTTCCTTAAATTCTTTGATTTTTTCAAGTTCTAATGCCCTTCCTTTCCACTGGCGAGCACTTTTAGTAAAAATTTGGATGGTGGTACACCCTAATTCTTCGCCTTTTTCAATGGAGTTGCTAAGTCCATCTGCTATGAGCATATGAGCTCCTAATAGCAATTTTTCTTTTGAGTCTATACCCATGATATTCCTGTTTATAGGTCTTATTTTGTTGACAAAAACATAAAAAAAATTACGCTTAATAACAAGATTAAGTCTAGATTTAAGTAACATTCTCCCTATTATAAAACACAAGTGAGTTTCTAATGACATCCTTTGTCCGCACTGCTTTTATTTTAATAGCATTGTCTTTTGTTGCGAATGTTTTTCCAAAAGAATATTGTGGTGAAACCTGTGAATCATGTGAACCTGATATTGTAATTCCAACTACAGCAAAACGTTGTAAATTTTTGTCTTATACTGATCCAATTACTGGATTTACTATTTGTATTGATCTTAAGCATAAACCAGAATTTTACTATGGTAGGGGAATTCAGCGATTTAGTGAAAGTCCTGATGATCAGTTTATTTATATACAGACTACATGGGATTTGACTAGTGCCATAAACTTTGAAGATGCATTACAGTCTAAATTGGTAATTCGTAATAAAGCGCGTTGGGGTTCGCCAGAGATTATAAACACAACTGAGAGACCAATTAAAATTGGAGATGCAATAACAGGTCTTCATCGCCACTTTCTTGGTCGTCAACTTATGTGGATTCGAGAAGCATGGGTACAAATTAGTCTTAATGAGGCTATCGGGCTACCAACATGCAATCGACACTATTTTAAAATTGGTGCGTTTCCATTTCAGCTTGGACGAGGAATTTCTTTGGGTGATGCATATGCTGTTTCGCCTGGTATAGTAGGTTTCTTTACAGATGATGTTGTTGATCAATATGCATACGGCATGTCTGAGCACGGAGAAATTATTAGATGTCAGCTTTCTTATGATCTTTATTATGAAATGGTACGCAACCGTTCAGGAAGTTTTGGAGAAGTAGCTGAAGCTATTTATACACACGTTCCCTCTCGTCGTAATTGTCCAAGTCGTGGATTTGGCAGTATTGCTCAGTTAGCTGCGATAAGATTTAACTATTATCCTTTTGGGGAAAATTCTTCTTGTGGTGATTTAAACATTCAACCATACGTTCTTGGTGCATATGCTCCTGAGCAAAAAATAGAAACATTTCCAGATGCATATCTCAAGTTGGGAACTTGGGGACTTGCAATTGATTATTCCAATCGCAATTTTGAGTGGGGTGGTGAAGTTGCATTTAACGTTGGAGCACAAACGGTACGTCCACTAGATCGCAATACAATCGATCTAGTTCGAAATAGTGATGGTTTTCTAGTTTCTCGTTACACACAAGTATATACAGATGCTGCGCTAACAACAAAGGCGCTTGTTTCAGATACTAATAAATCTATTGTTAATGCTAATAATGGAAGTTCTATATCTAATGGTACTGAAATTGGGTCTACCGGATTATATAATGGTTTAACACGATATAGGTCTGGATACAAAAACAAGCTTGGTGGATTCATGGGCGTGACTGATTTTGCTTGGACCGTTTGCAATGAAAACATCAAAATTGTGGGTACTTTGGCGTATGCAAGTGGTGACCAAGATCCGAATAAAAATCTTAGTGATCCATTGGATGGTCGTGTTGATGGGAATTATAATGGTTTTATTGGCGTTCAAGAGATTTATGCTGGTAAGCAAGTGCAATCAGTTTTTGTAATTGGTTCACATCGTGTTTCTCGACCGTTATCAACACCGGTTGATAGCTTGCCTCCAGATGAACGATTTGCATCAACCATTTCGGGTTTTACAAATTTGATTGTCGCTGGTTTTGGTGTATATTGGCTACCACAGGTTTGTACAACACGATTTAATTTGAGACCAAATCTTATTGGATATTGGAGTGCAACTTCAAGTAATAAATTTGATATAAATACTGGATTAACAGTTAATGAACCAGCAAGTAAGTTTTTGGGTGCTGAATTCAACGTGTTTTTTGATTTTAAGTTATTGAAAAATACTATTAAAGTTTTTGGTGTAGGAGCGCTGTTTTTCCCAGGACAGCATTATCGTGATATTAAAGGTAAACCACAAAGCGCAGATGAGGCAGTTCGTTTAGCAAAAAATGTGGCAAATGGTAATCCTGCTGATACTAATCTTCTGTTGGGTAATAGTATGGCTATGGCGTTTAACCTTGGCTTTGAATATGCTTTCTAAATAAGGAGTTTGTATGAAAAGAAGTCTTGGTTGTGGTGAAATTAATAAAGAAAATCTTGGTAAAAAGATAAATCTTGTTGGTTGGGTGAATACTCGACGAGATCATGGGGGTCTTATTTTTGTTGATCTTCGTGATCGTAGCGGCATTATGCAAATTGTGTTCAATCCTGAAAAGGTAAAAGAAGCGCATGAGCTTGCACACTCTCTTCGTTCAGAATTTGTTATAGGTGTAACAGGAACTGTTGTTGAACGAACGCCGGAAACGGTTAACCAAAATATGCCAACCGGTAGGTATGAATTACAGGTTGATGAGCTTGAAATAATGAACAAGGCTAAGGGTCTACCATTCATGCTTGATGAAGCAGAGAATGTTGATGAAGAGCTTCGCTTAAAATATCGTTATCTTGATTTGCGCCGTTCAGAGGTTTTAGCAAAATTTAAATTACGTAATGACATCACTTTTGCAATGCGTGAATTTTTGCATAAAAATGGATTTTACGAAATCGAAACTCCTATCTTGACCAAGAGTTCGATGGAAGGAGCGCGAGAGTTCTTGGTGCCTTCTCGTATGCATGAGGGCAAATTTTATGGGCTTCCACAATCGCCGCAAATTTATAAACAATTATTGATGGCTGGTGGTATTGAAAAGTACTTTCAAATAGCGCGTTGTTTCCGTGATGAAGATTTGCGTGCGGACAGACAGCCTGAATTTACTCAGCTTGATATGGAGATGTCTTTTATAAATGAGAAAGACATTCAAACTATTATTGAAGAATTGTTTGTTTTTATGTTCAAGAAGGTCTTAGGAAAAGACTTAAAGGCGCCGTTTAAGCATATGTCTTATGATCAAGCGTTTGCTGAATATGGTTGTGATAAACCTGATGTTCGTTTTGATTTAAAGATCCATGATTATACTGATTTGTTTAAAGATTCTGAGCTTTCATTTTTGAATGCGGTTATTTCTAAGGGCGGCCAAGTTGGTGGAATTTGTGTTAAACCACATGAATCTCTTTCGCGATCAGCGCTGAATAAATGGGTTGATGTTGCGACAAAATTTGGGGCCAAGGGACTATTATGGATTCGTTTTAAGGAAGATGGAGCTATTGAATCACCGGTATCTAAATTCTTGCCAATAGACTTTTTTGATAGAGTAAAAAAAATATATCCAGAGTTAGCTCTTGGTGACACACTCTTTTTGGTAGCAGGTAGATATGCTGATGCATGGCCTATCTTAGGGCGTTTGCGTTTAGAATTTGCAAAAGAGTTTGGGCTTATAGATAAAAATCAATTTAATTTGCTTTGGGTAGATAATTTTCCAATGTTTGAGTTTGATCCTCAAGAAAAGCGTTGGTTTGCAATGCATCATCCTTTTACAAGTTTACAACCTGGTTGGCAAGATGTTACAGATACGGGTCAGATCCGTGCTCGTGCATATGATCTTGTATGCAACGGTATTGAGCTAGGTGGTGGTTCGATTCGTATTCATCAAAGAGAAATGCAAGAGAAAGTATTTGAATTGTTGGGTATCGATAAAGAAACAACAGACAAGGTTTTTGGTTTTTTGTTGGAGGCCCAAGAACTTGGTTTTCCGCCACATGGTGGTATTGCTCTTGGTTTAGATCGCTTAATTATGCTCTTATCTAATTCAAATTCTATCCGTGATGTTATAGCTTTCCCGAAAACTTCTCGTGGTTATGATGCGCTTATGGAAGCACCAAATGCTATCGACAATGAAAAGCTTCGTGAATATGGTTTACTTAAAAAGCCAATAGCAAAAAAATAACTAACAGTTTTGTATTTTGTTTTTTTCAATTAAGTTATAAGAGATAAAAAATAATAAAAAAATAGAGTTATTTTAACGATGAAAATAAAAAACATTTTGGGTAGAGAAGTTTATGATTCTCAAGGATTTCCTACGCTTGCTTGCGATATATTTTTAGAAAATAATACACATGTAACGGCTATAGTGCCTGCGGGTACATCTACGGGTCATCTTGAAGTGTGTGAACTGCGAGATGGTGGAAAACGTTTGATGGGTAAAGGTGTGCAAAAAGCTATTGCTAACATTGCAAATAAGATTGCGCCATTATTTATAGGACAAGAGATTGATGCATTAGAGATGGATGCACAACTTTTGGAGCTTGATCCAACAGAACGAAAAGACATTCTTGGCGGAAATACAATGATCGGTGTTAGTATGGCTTTATTTAAAGCACATGCCAAGGCGTTGAATATAGAGTTGTATGATTTTATTGCGCGTGTTTTAGGTAATCCAACAATTTCTCTTCCTGTTCCATTGATCAATGTTATTAATGGTGGTGCGCATGGTGATGCACGGCTACCTATTCAGGAGTTTCTTATAATTCCACATGGTACTCAATCTTTTTCTGCAGCAATGCAAGCGAGTGCTGAAGTATTTCATACGCTAAAAACTTTGTTGCAGGAACAAGGTTTTTCGACAGCTCTTGGTGCAGAGGGTGGATTTATGCCAGTCTTTGACAATATTAATCAACCGTTTGATTGTATTATGCAAGCAATTGCTATTGCTGGATATGATGAAACAACCTTTGGTATTGGTGTTGATGTTGCATCTACACAATTTTATGATGAAGCATCAAAGAAATATAATTGGTTTGGTAAATCTAAATCAGCACAAGACATGATTGATATATATAAACAATTAGCAGATAAATATCCCTTATTGCTTATTGAAGATGGCCTTGCTGAACAAGACTGGGAGAATTGGCCTATAATGATGCAAGAGTTAGGATCGTCTTTATATTTAGTTGCTGATGATCTTGTAGTAAGTAATATTTATCACATTGCCAAAGCAATCAAAAAAATTGCTGCCAATGCCGTGATTATCAAGCCAAACCAAGTTGGTACAATTACACAGATATTTGAAGCGGTTGAATTGTGTAAGGAATATAATCTTAATATGGTCGCTTCTCATCGTTCTCGAGATTCTGAAGATACATTTATTGCTGATTTAGCTGTTGGTGTTGGTGCCCAGTTTATTAAATCGGGTGGTTTAATGCGCTCTGAGCGATTGGCAAAATATAATAGACTATTATTTATAGAAGAGGCGCAAATTCAATTTGATTTCTAATTCTTCAATTTTTTCTTTATCTATGCTAGTTTAAAATAGTTTTTTACGAAAGCAGGGAGAAAAATTGATGAAAAAGATAATCTTCTTTATTGGTTGTATATTATTGATAAATTTTTTGTCTGGTGAAGAGGAATTTGAGCAAGAACTTCTAGGGACAGATTTAGTGGCAGAAGTGATTCGTTCTGCGGGTCCATTTGCTGATCTTTCTGAGTTAGATATGGTTCTTATTTCAAAGGCATATTTTGAGTTAGAAGAAGCAATGAAACAACAGGAGCTATCGAAAGAGTTTAGATTGTTACACCGAATGCTCAAGGCGTCTAGAAGCAAATCTCTCGAACTGCCTCGCATGATTCCTGTTAAGCTTGTGTCACAGTGTCTGCGTAAGCTAGAATTATTGTCACAAAAGGAAGCATCATCTTGGATCGGTGTTTCAAAGCTTATTGGAGAGATCATTAAGGAAAAAGTTCTTATTGAAGATGATTCTTTGGATTATTTGATTAAGCGGTACCCTGTATATTTTTCATATTTAGTGCAAAATACAGACGTTTAAACAGTTAATAAATTTTGTTCAATATTAGCTTGTATTTGACGAAATTCTTTAATGTCATTTTCTTGTATCCAAGTTTCAATAGCAGCCTTATCAATTTCTATATTAGATAAACGAAGTAGCTTACTTTGTTTTGCAAGTTGGTATGCATAATTGACTAAAGTCGCTTGGCTTGGATAAGGAAATTTAATAATATCAAACCGCCCTGCGGTTGCAGGATCTTCTATTGCAGTATTGTTACTAGCTAAACATATAAGCATTGGTGGCGCATCTAAGGCTACAGTAGTTCCTTTGATGTTGGTACCAAAGTATGCGGTAGATATTTTAGTAAAATTACCATTAAAAACGCGCTTTATTGAGCCGCGCATTTGCTTATCATTAATCCATAGCGCTTCATCCATGAAAACAATAGACCCTTCTTTATTGTTAGCTATTTGATTACGCAATATTTGTAGCAATATTCCAGGATGAGTAGAGTTTCCCTCTAATTCTTGAGGAGAAGAAATAACAACATCTTCATAGTGGGTGCTTTCTGGTACAAGCTCCATTATCCATGAACTAAGTTTTTGCATAAAATGCGTTTTACCTATACCACCAGGTCCTTGAAGTATTATATAGCGTGGGCGAAGTTGAGTGCGGTCAAATAACGAAAGAATATATTTGGCACAGTTTACCTTGATAAGTTTGAGATCGTTTAAATTTACCTCATTATAATCTCTAAAAAAGTTATCAATTCTTTCATGCAGTGAATTTATAATGTTTGAAACGTTTATTCCATGACGTTGGAACTTTGGTAATGGCTTGAAAAGATTGAGTCCGAGTGTAAATTCTAGAAATGATAGTGCTTTTCCTTGATCAACTTTATTTTGTCTTGCAGTCATGAATGCGTTAATGATGATTGGCCATAGTTCTTGTGGAATATAACATTGATTTTTAGCAAAACACTGTTCAAGTTCATTGAGTGGATGTGAAGGCTGAAACAAAAGATCATATCCGGAGCTAACCACTTCATGCAAAAGATAAACTGAATTAAACAAACCTGCAAAAACACTAAATGTACCACCCTCTTTGCCGGCAAGTTTAACCGTAGTTAATGTTGCACCAAATAAAAGCATTACCAGAGTTAAATTTTCTCGCGCGCTTTCCGTAATAGCCCAACGTCGTGCTGTAGTAAGTTTTTTAATGCAAGCATCCTGATAGGCCCTAAGTTCTAATGGATTTATAAGGTCAGTAGCAAATGTTGCTTCATAATCGGAAAAAACATTGTGTGCACAACCTAACCCTTCAAGAAGGTTTTTGAATTTGGTATGAATTTTGTTTTGATTGAATGCGTCACGATAGTTTAAGTTAATTAATTTATCTGCATGTTTATAATTTTGTGTTGATGCAGCACAAAAAACAAAGAAAAATATGCTAAAAAAAAGCTTGAATGTACGTTGCATGGCTTACTAAGGTATTGATGTAATCAATTATCATACTTGCTTACAATTATACCTTTATTACACCAAAGAGTACACTATCGTCTTTTTCTTTTGAATGGATTTTCTTTATTTTCAAGAACATTTTTTAGATTTTGTTCTTGTGCGATAGGTTTATTTTTTGAGTTCTTTTTTAAAGATTTTTTTTCAGTAACTTTTTTAACTGTTTGTTGTCGAGCTATTTGTTTTTTTTCCACAGCTTCTAATACTTTTTCTTCTTGAGCAATAGCTTGTTTATGTTCTTTTTCAAATTCAGTTAATTCTTGCTCAACAATGCGCTTTAAATTAACGGCTTCAATCTTTTTAGCAAAAGAGCCGCCACCTTGAGTGAAGTTACCTTGATCAAGGTAAAGATCAATAGAATTGTTGAAATCCTGTGGCATGGAGTGAGCATATGGAAAAACAATATGTGATATAGGGTTATTCATTGATTCAAAATTTTCACCAAAAGAAATCATCTCACCTTTAAGAGTTTTACTTTTGTCTTCGGTAAATGAATCAATACCACCGCTGAGTAATGGACGAATAATGGTTGGAGCAATGAAGATAAGCAATATTGAACGTTCATAATCATTAGAACGATTTTTAAAGAGATTTCCAATAATGGGTATACTTGATAAAATAGGTGTGCCGCTTATCCTGTCCCCTGTTGTAATTTTGGTCAGACCACCAAGTACCAACACCTCTTGATTATGAATATTAGCATTGGTGGTAATAGTACGAATAGTACGTGTTGATGATGTTGCGTTAATAAATTCGTTGGCTTTAACAAGAATTTGTAGATTCACATTGTTGGATATACTAATATGAGGATAAAGAGCAACGGAAAGTGCAGCATCAAGTTTCTGCGAGTTAATAGTAACCGGACCACCAGTACTTGCTGTATCAGCACTACCTGACTCTAAGCGTTGATCAACCAAATCAATACTTGCTTGTTGGTGATTACTTGTTACCAAAAATGGTTGAGAGAGAACGGTTGCGCGTTGATATTGACTTAACATTTGCAAAATACCGAGAATGCCATTTGTAGATTTGTATGAAAGGATAGTTTGTCCGGCACTAGCGAGCGAAGCAAGATTAATGACACTTGGATTTTCGGCATTAGGGACAGGCAATAAGTTAGCGTCTAAACCTTGGACAGAATCAATAGTGTTAGTGTAACTACCATCAGCATTTTTTACATAATTTAAGACAGGTTGAGCATTCTGCGCTGATTGCCATTTTACATTATTTGGCGGATTATTAGCTTCACTGCCACGTATTTGTGCTTCTAAAAGCTTTTGATCGCTAACAGTTATTTCTACAATAAGAACTTCAAAGGCAACCTGAAGCTGTGGGCGATCGAGTTGATCAATGATTTGTTCAATCATTCTCCAATCGTTTTCTTTTGCCGCAATAATAAGATTATTACCACTGCTAGCTTGCAATGTTTCAGTAGATAAATCTACGGTACTACCAATTTGTTTACTTATTTCTGTTTCTTGAAGTTTGCCTTGTTGGCTAGAGGAGCTTTGATCAGCCTTTTGTGCAACAATAATGACGCCAGTAAGAATATCATCACTGGTTTTACCTGTAGATTGAGCACCGGCAACCCTGCTTTTTACTAAATTAGTAAGTTCGCCAGCAAATTGTTCTGATTTAAGATTGTTTAAATGTTTGATATGAAGAATGTTTTTATTTCCATCTGGTGGAGTATCAAGATATTTATGAATAAACTTAGATATGCGATTAACAGATTCTATTTTACCCATGATTGCAACAGAATTTGAACTTGGTATGGCAACGACACGAGTATTTTTGGAAAAGAATGTTGTATGCTGTGTTCGTTGTTGTGGTAACGGATAAAACTTACTACCTTCTGCATCAGGAATTAACTTATTAATAATTTGGACTATTACACTGGCTTGCGCATGTTGCAATGGTAACACTTCTATAGATTCTCTAAAACCGGTTATATCCAATTCTTGGACAATATTCATTACACCTTTAATTTTTGATGCGCTACCGGTTATAAGCACACTATTAGATTTGGTATCAAAAAGAACTTTGTTATCTGTACCAGGGAGCATGTCTTTAAAAATAGATTGCAAATTTGCTTTAGCAGGACTGTTGTCTGATATGTTAATATTAACAAAACTATAAATATATCTAATGAGTTCATCATTATTTGGAAGGCATTCAGGTGAGAAATTTCCACCCCACAATGGCAATGGTGTTGAATCAACATTATTGACAGAAGTAATAATAAAATCATCAGCTTTAGGAGTTATTGCAAATCCTGCCATTAGAATAAATGTTTCCATAAATTCCCAAGCACGCTGTGGACTAATACGCTCAGGTAGAGGAAAATTAACTTTTACTTCTAAACCAGCTTGGTCTTCAGGAAATATGATATTGAAATTTCTTTGAGCACTAAGACGATTTATAATATCAATAAGAGGTTCATTTTCAATATTAAATGGAATAGTCTCGGGCTCAGTTGCCATGATAGGAGAAGAAAACAGTATTAATGTCGTAACAAGAATTAGCTTAATATTCTTCATCGCGACCCTTCCGCTTCAGCCTTTTTCTGTAGCGTTCCTATTGTTAAGTTTAAATCAACGACGGGATTTGTTTTGGAGTGTGTAATTTCTAATTTTTTTATATACACCCGTTCATTTTGTTCTATTTCATACAATAAATTTACAACTTGTTTGGTATTCATATTTGTAAGTTGTGCGCTTAGGTTTACTTCTTCATAACCAGATGCTCTTATTCCTTCGGTGTCATTAATGCTAATTTTTTCAGAAGCACGATGGGCATTAAGTTTAAGTTGATCAAGTACGGTTTTAAAATATTCCATAAGTTTGAAACTTTTTTCCTTTGCAAGCATGGCTTCAACTTTATCGCGTTGCTTTTGTACAACTTCATTCTTTGAAAGAAGTTGTTGTGTTTCTTTACGTGCTTGATTTAAAACGACCATTTGTTTTTTAAGTGATTTCACTGAACTAGAATAACGATACAAAAGAAAGCCGCCAGAAAGAATAACAAGGCCAATAATAATAAAGAGAATTTGAAGTTGTTTTTTATCATCAAACTCTTCAAGAAATTTTTTATATTTATTTATTAGCGTCATGGCCTATTCCCCATTTTCTTTTGACGTCTTTATCTTGACTGTAAATGTTGTAATCTTAGTGTTGTAATTAGTCTGAATCATATCCTGCGGAATACTTACTTGCGCAAAAAGTTTAGATTCTTTAAGCGATTCTTCTAAAATAGTTAATGATTTAAAGGCATTGTCTTTAATCTCGCCTTCAAGGGTAATAGTATTTTCTTCTAAATCCATAGAAAGGCGTTTAAACTGAATACCTAAACTTTCTCTATCAATACGTATGCTGAGTTCTTGTAAATACTTGAGGTAGGAATAACGGTTTTGCTTAGAAAAAGCAAACCATAATGTTTCTTCTTCTTCTAGTTTAATTTGAGCAGTATTAACAGCCTTATTTGGCTTAAGTAAGCTTTTCTTGTCAGTGATATTAAAAGTTGTACTGAGTGTAGTTGTTAATTCTTTGGTTCCCTGTTTTACAATAGTAGACAACTTGCTTTCTTGCATCCAAGAATAACTAATAAATACACCAAAAATAAGAATTATTAAAACGATTGCTGTTATCAATTGTTTTGTAAGTATTCCAACATTTGACGCTTTAAAGAATGATTCTAAGAAATTAAATTCCCTGATAATTGGCGTTGGACATGCAACGGCACAGGACACTACAAACTCTTGGGGCACAACATTGAGTGATTTTTTCAAAGATAATTCTTTATTCGAAAGAAGTCCCTTAGTGTCAATGCATTCGAATGGTATAGACAATCGTTCTGTTGCAAATTCCGCAAGATGTGTGAGTTGAGCACATTTTCCAGTGATAAGTACACGAGAGATTTGTGAAAAATTAGACAATTGAGACTGAAATGCATTAAAGGTGAATTGTATATCATTAAAAAAAGAATTAATTTGTGCGAGAAGCTCTTTTTCAGATTCTTCCCCTTTGTCATACCTCAGTGCTATTTCGAGCTCTTCTTTAGTGCCAAGAGTTAAAAGACTTTTATTGATACTTCGTACCAGCCGAAGTTGATTGTTATTTATATAACTTATTGTGGTAGCGTCTGAAGAAAAATCAATCAGAGCTGTTCCCTGCGTTAAATTATTATATTTAGGTATCTGATTTACAAATGAGTAGAGCGCAAATATATCCACAATAATAGAATGAGGTTCAATACCAGAATTTGTTAAAATTGAAACATAATGAGCTATATGTTTTTCTTGTGTTATACCAACCAAGACGGTAGTTTTTTTTGTTTTAGCATCTTGTTTGGTGATAATGAAATCAAAGACGGCTTGTGCAAGAGGGAACGGTAATATTGGTTCTATTTCATAGCCCAAGACCATTTTAATTTTGTTAGCATCCAAGAACGGAAACGTTAATTCTTTAAAAATTACAAGCGAACTAGGTAGTGCTAAGCGTATTTGAGAATGGCCACCTAAAGCCTTCAAAGCATTTTTTATAGATTGTTGTATGGCTTCATCATAATTTTGTTCTGGCGAAAAACCAAGAGGCTCATATTTAAAACTGTTGATGCTTGTTTGTGAACCACTAACAAGTGTCTTAGTAGCATAAACACCATCAGCTTGCAAAGAAAGACCAATAATTTTTTGTCCAAAAAGATAATAACCCTTTATTTGTTCAGGGATAAAAATATTTTTTATCATGATGCTTGTCCTTTATTGGTTGCGACATTCATGATAGGACTTTTCTTTTTTGCAACTGGAGTGCTTAATGGTTCAGCCGATTTTTTTTCTGCTTTCTGAGCTTCTTTTTTCTTTGTTTCTTCTTCTTCCATTTTTTCTTTTTCTGTTGCTTTCTCTTCTTCTTCAATAGCAGCTTCTAAGGCTTGTTTCTTAGCTTCTTTTTGTGTCTGTGTAGCATAAAGAAACTCTAGAGTTTGTTCTGACTGATTGATCTTATCTGGATCAAAGAACCATTTGCGAATTGGATCATTTGGTTGGAAACCTTCATCGTCGCGCTTAAATGATGCAAATTGTTGTTCCAAGAAATCAGCTTTATTTTCAGTATAATATTGAGAGGTTTTTTGTTGCGGTTGAACAATTTTTGGAGCAATGAAAATAACTAAGTTTTCTTTATCATTTTCATCACTTTGGTTACTGAAGATTCTGCCTATCAATGGTATTCGTTGGAGAACTGGTGTTCCACTAATAGCAGAACTGCTTGAGCTTTTGATAAGACCACCAAGTGCCAACACTTCTCCATCAGCGACATTGGCATTTGTTTTAACAACGCGTATTTCTTTATTGCCAAGAGATGGATCTGTTGATGCAGTATTGGCTTCGCTTTGAGTGAATTCTTCTATTAATACTTCAATATTTAAATTAATGATACCAAATTCGTTAATTTGTGGAATAATTGTAACTCTAAGTTCGGCACTTATTTGTGTAAACCCTTGTGTTGGAGTGCCGCTACCGCTTGAGATACTTTGTGTTGCAACGTTCCGTATTGTTCCCAATGATACAGCAGCTTTATACTTATTGGTTGATACAAGGAAAGGGTTAGAAAGCACTCGACTTTGTGTTGTTTGTTGTAAGATGCCAAATAATGCCCAAACACTTGTTTTACCAAGAGACAATAGTGTTGCGCCTGTTAGATTTACATTAAGAATTTTTACTAATTCTAAAAGGTTTCCAAGCAAACTACCATCAGAAGCAAGTTGTGGTACAGATGCTGGATTGTTAAAAAAGCCAGATGTTTGCCAATTTATTGTTTTATCGCTTCTACTGCGAACTTGCGAAGCAAGTCCCCTTGTCTTATTTAGTCTTAAGTCAACAATTAATACCTCAATAGCAACCTGTGGTTGTTGAATATCGAGACCAAGAATGATCGGTTGAAGCATAGAAAAATCTTCTTTGTTTGCTCGTATAATTAAGGAGTTACTTTGTTTTTCAGCTTGAATGAATACATCAGAAAAATACCTTGTTGCAGATATATTTGGATCAGCACCATTAGTTTTGCCGAATTGGACTACTTGTGTAAGTATGTCTGCTATCGGTTCGGCAAGGGCATAGTTTAATGGATAGACATGAAGAAGGTTATAATTTGTTTTTAATTTTTTATCAATATGTTCAGAGATAAAGTTTTCAATGCGCTTAACGCCTTCTTTGCCACCAAGAATAATCAATGTATTGTTGCGAGAAGGAATAAGTTTAACATCTGAAGGAAAATAAAAGAGAGTTTGTTTTTGTGCTGCAGCGCCCCATTGTGGACGTTGGCCATCTTTTTGTTTGAGATTTTCTATTGTTTTGGCAACCTCATCAGCATCAGCTTCTTGAAGTTTCATAACAGAAAGTGTTTCAGGTAGATTTCCAGTATCAAGCTCTCTGGCAATTTCTACTAAACCACGGACATTATAAGCTCTATCGGTTAAGACCAATGCGTTAAGATCATCAAATGATTCGATGGTAGCTTGTTTACTTTTTAACTTTGTTAGTGTTGCGCCAATATCCTTAGGAGAGTTATTTACAATAATTAATACATATCGAATACGAGTATCATTATTTGGAAGAGACTCTATTGGTGAATTAATATAGGTCGGCAGTGGTGATTTGTTTGCATTATCAATTGATGTAATACGATATACCAATGGATCATAGGTAGCAATCATTGAAAAACCAGCAAGCTCTAAAAAAGTTTTGAATAGATTAAGAGCTTCACTAGCTGTTAATACTCGATGTGTATTAAAAGTAACCTTGTGATCAGCTAATCCCTTACCTAGAGGTGTTCCATCAGTTTTTTTAAGGGCATCGTCTGGCAAGAATGTAATATTAAAAAGTGTTGATATTTCATCAGCGATATTTTGTAAGCTGGCATTATTAAAGTTGATATTAACTTGTTCATCATGCAATTTTTGAAGAGCTATAGGTATCCCTTTGATTGTATTTGGAGTGTTTAAAGGGGTATTATCAGCAGCATAAACAGATATTGCTAGGCAAAAGAATCCTAGCTTAAATAAATTTGGTAGATGTACAAATTTTTTTATCATAAAACAACTCTTATTTTACTTAAAAAGCTTTCGTTGTTTTGTATGGTTTAATATCTGTTTTCTTTCTTGTTGAGCAAGTTCATATTGCGTTGGTGCAAATTGCTTAGATCGTTTTAAAATATCAATATTTTCTCTAGTTTCTTGTAATTGCTGTTCTTTAGTCAATGGCTTTCCATCTGATTTAGCCGCTTTGCTTTCAGGTTGAGTTTCTAGGCTAGTTAAACTTCCCAATGTAACAATAATGCTGGTTGGCTTCTCTTTGCGCAATAATTGTATAGTAATAGATGCATCATTTTTAAGTGTAACGATATGTTTATAAATTTCCATGCGATTAGCCGTTGTCGCCGCAGGAATATTGTTTACTTCTTTGATAATATCGCCAGCCTGGAATCCTAATGCGTGCACTAATGCGTTGTCATCAAGATTGCCAATCTTGCATCCAATTGGCGTTCCTTGTTTATAAACAGTAGTAAGATCGAGCATATCAACAAGTGGTCCAAGGCTTGGTATTTCTTTTACAAACTCACGCGGATCTACAAAATATTTATTCGGTCCAATTTGTTTAATAATATTATTCCACGATTTTTTGAACCATGGACTTGTATATTTTTCTACCTGAGCTTGTTGTAAAAATAGTGTTTCTTGTTGTCCATTTGAACGTATAAGAATAACTCGATTTTGGTAAATACGTAATATTTGTGCGTCTTCAATTTCATCCCCAACCTTATAGGTTTCTTCTTTTTTCGATTTATTATCGGTAATAAATGCTCGGTTTTTTGTTTCGTCTTTGAATGCAAATACACCGGATAACGTTATAGATAAAGGCTCTAAAAAGCGTGGTGTTGCTGGTTGTGGAATAGAAGGCATGATCGGTTGTGGTGGTTGTGGGGGTTCTTTTATAAGATCAGGCTCTTTTGGTTGAATTTGTGGCGGATGATATGTGTCAAACAGATCATTGTCGTATATTTTTGATTGATCAATGCTGCTATCTTTTAATAAAGCAGGTGCTGTATATGCCTCTGGCTTTATACTATATTTTTTAGGAAAATTGACTTTGTAAAAGAAAACAAAAATTAAGCAAGCCAATAGCATCATAAACAAGATACTATTTAAAATCCAAAGTGGCTGTTTCATTTATTTTTCCTCAAACCCATAAGGCTTATTATTACTTATAGTAACACTACTCAAGCATTGTTGTTTTTGTCAAGAAGCCTTTAAGGAGTGGGGACAGAACGAAGTAAATTACCGATAATTTCATCAGAGGTAACATTGTCTGCCTCGGCTTCATAATTGAGCAAGATTCTGTGTCTCAAGATTGCATATGCAACAGCCTTAACATCATCGGGTGTTACAAATGTTCGCCCTTCTAAAAAAGCATTTGCTTGAGCAGCATGATAGAGTACGATGCCGCCACGAGGTGAAACACCATATTGGATGTAGGCACTAAGAGTTTTGTTTTTAAACTCCTGTGGCATTCGAGTTGCAAAGATGATATTAACGATATAATCAAGTATTGTAGAATCAACGTATACTTTGCGAATAGTCTCTTGTAACTCCAATATCATTTTTTTATCAATCATTTGATCAATAAGAAGGTCTTTGGAGCTTCTTAGAATAATCTCTTTTTCATTTTCTTTAGAAGGATAATCGACAAGAATTTTGAACATAAATCGATCGATCTGCGCTTCAGGGAGTGTATATGTGCCTTCTTGTTCAACAGGATTTTGGGTTGCAAAGACAAAGAATGGCTGATCGAGTTCGTATGTTGTTGTGCCGATAGTAACTTGCTTTTCTTGCATAGCTTCAAGTAAAGCCGATTGTACTTTAGCTGGTGCACGATTAATTTCGTCAGCTAAAATAAGATTAGCAAAAATAGGTCCCTTTTTTGTTTCAAATTCGTGTGTTTTGGGATTATAAATCAAAGTCCCGACTAAATCTGCAGGAAGAAGATCTGGTGTAAATTGAATGCGCTGAAACTGTAGGCCAAGAGCTTGGGCAAAGGTTTTAATGATTGTTGTTTTAGCAACACCAGGAACACCTTCCAAAAGAACGTGACCATTACAGAGCATAGCAATTGTAATATGAGTAAGAACATTTTCATTGCCTACAATGACCCGTGCAATTTGTTGTCTTAGGGCATTGAGCAAAGGTCGTTGTTCACTTACAATTTCTTGAATTTTATTAATATCGACCTTCTGCATGAAAAATATTCCGTTCAGTTAAACTTATCTAAATCTATATAGGTATTTATAGCATTAATTTGTTGCATTTAGTAACCACATTTAACATGTTTTATTGGTGGTAACTAATCGATTTATAATAAATATATTATTAAAAATATTTATTAAGAAATCAAGTCAACCGTGAAAACTCTTTGCTATATTTTAATATATTTGGTTAATTAAGAATGTATCAATTTGTTCGTTTTCATCAACAAAAGGCGTTAGTGTGATAAAGAGTATCATAAGAATAAGCTTCTTGGTTGCATTACTATTTGGTTTCAGTGCACTCTTTGCAAAAATAGAAACAGGTCGGTCATATTTGAGTGTTTGGCCAGCTTTTCAAATTAACTCACCAGAGCGTGTATCAATGCACCATCATCAAATGAGGTTATATGATGACCAGAGGCGGCATGAATTTGATTTAACAGTTTTGGGTGGTCAGTCTACCGACTCGAAAAAGCTTGCAAAATATTTTGCTCCATTTGGTAAAACATGTCTTAGGGTAGGTGAGCTTGGTTCAGATTGGGCTAAAACAGGCAAAGCCGATATTATTGCAAACTATTTTAATATATTTACTAGTGCATACCCAATTGCAGGACAAGTATATCAACCAACAATTAATAATTATACTTTTAAAAGTGTAATTTCATTTGAACCAGAATATAAATATTATGGTTTGGGTGCACATTATCGTTATCATTTTTCATGTGATCCTGAAAAAGGTTTTTGGTTTGATATGGCGGCACCACTTGTTCGCGTGGAAACAGATATGGGGCTTACGGAAAGAATTATTACCCCTGGTGGTCCTGGAGGTGAAAATCCACAGGTTCCAGTGGGTTATGTTGGTAGTATGACTGAAGCATTTAAACAAGATGGTTGGCAGTTTGGTAAAATTGATGGACCGCGAAGAGTTCTGCGTATCACAGATATTCAACTTGGTATTGGATATACATACATTAAAGAAGAGACACACTATTTGCAAAGCTATATGGGTGTTCTTATTGCTACGGGTAATAAGCCAAATGCAATATATCTTTTTGAACCAATTGCAGGAAATGGTGGGCACAATGGCCTTATTTTTGGGATGAATTTAGGATTTACTCTTTGGGCATGTCCAACCCAATCTATTGCGCTTAATGTTGATACATCAAGTAGTTTTTTCCTTCATAATTATCAAATTCGTTCATTTGATTTGAAAAATAATACATGGAGTCGCTATATGTTTGTTTATGCAGACAAAAAAGCAGAATTAACTTCCAACGGTATTAATACTTTCACAAGGCAAGTTAAGGTTGGACATGGTTTTGTTCGTAACCTTAATTTAGCAGCAACATATACACACTGTAATGGCTTTCAAGTTGAAGGGGGCTATCAATTTTTTGCACAATCCGCAGAGTCTGTTCACATTGAATGTAATTGGCAAACTGGTCCTGCTATTGCAGCTCTTTGGAATGATCGAGATGATGAATTTATTACAGGTACCGGCAATACAACTGCCGCCGGCATATCACGAAATAATGCAAGGATTAATGCCTATGAATTTATAGGTAATGATAAGGTACTGGATGTGGATGGTGTATCGTATGTTGATGGTTATCATCCGATAACAGAAGGCGAGCTAGATCTTGAATCTGCGGTGACACCTGGATATATGACACATACATTCTATGCTTCTATCGGTCGCTATTGGGATCATTTATATAATCCAAAATTTTTAGGTGCAGGAGTGTCGTATGAATTTTCCGATGAAAATTACGGTTTGGATAGGTGGATGTTATGGGCAACAATAGGATTTACATTCTAATAGTATGTATAATAGCTTTAACTATTGAAGGATTAGGTATGGAACTTGACATGCATAAGCCGACAGTCTTGGTTACTGGTGGTGCGGGATACATAGGATCGAATACTGCATGGTTGTTGGCCAACAAAGGATACCAAGTTGTTATTTTGGATAATATGCGTTACGGGCAACATTTTTATCCTAGTTGGGCGCGCGTTATTCTAGCTGATTTTGCAGATCAAACCATTCTTGATCAATTATTTACTCATTATAATGTTCAGGCTGTTATGCACTTTGCTGGTCTTATAGAAGTTGGTCGATCAGGTAAGGATCCGAGTACCTTCTATCAAGAAAATGTAGCGAAAATATTTAATCTTTTAAATAAGATGCGTGAATATCAAATTGATAAATTTATTTTTTCTTCAAGCGCAGCGGTATATGGAACTCCAAAAAGGATTCCTATTACAGAAGAAGATCCCTGCAATCCAGTAAATACATATGGTAATACTAAATATACTGTTGAAAAAATTTTACAAGACTATAGTCACGCATATGGTTTAAAATTCGTAGCATTGCGCTATTTTAATGCGGCTGGTGCAGACATAGAAAATATGCTTGGAGAGAGGCATGAGCCAGAAACACATGCTATACCACTTTTATTAGAAGCTGCTGACAAAGGTGAGCCATTTTATATTTTTGGAGATGATTATGGTACACCGGACGGTACTTGTATTAGAGATTATCTTCATGTAAAGGATCTTGCTGTTGCGCACTACAAAGCCCTTAAGTATTTGGATATACATAAAACGGGAATTTTTAATCTAGGTACAGGTATTGGAGTTTCGGTTAAAGAATTGGTTGCTACGGTTAAGAGGATAACAGGTCTTTCTGTAGAGATTGTTGTGCAAGGCCGTCGAGATGGAGATCCAGATAGGCTTGTTGCGGATGCTACTAAAGCAAATCAAATCCTTGGTTGGATACCAGAATATTCCTATATTGAAACTATTGTTGCGGATGCATGGGGATTCTATCAAAAGAAAGATATTAGCATGCATTGTGATAGTGATCAGCATTGCCAACAGCGATCAACTTTTTAAATCTTGTTTGTTTACAGAGCTATTTTTTTAACGAGTGACTTTGATGAATTTTTATAAAGATCATTAAGCTTTTCAGTTGTTAGCAGTCCTTCTTGGGCGCCTTGATGTTGAAGTACAGAAACACTATTCAAAATTCCTTGTGCCATTGCTTGTTCAATTGATTGTCCAAGCATACGACTAGCAACAAAGCAAGAGCCAAACGCATCGCCGGCACCAACAGTGCTGATGATAGTCTTGTCTGTAATGCTTGGATGAAAGTAAATTGTTTTGTTGTGGGCAACATAGACCCCTTCTGCGCCATTTGTAACAATTGCTATTGGTGATATTGGGTTAAGTTTACTTAAAAGCAATCTGAAATATTCGCGAAGGTTGAATGAACGATTTTGCAATAACTGGGGACCGTTATGAATAGTTTCACCTTTATCAATCGTATGTGTTTTTGATAGCGTGTATAGAAATTCTTGAGCTTCGCAGGCGTTTAGGATGAAGGTATCAATGTTTGGTAATGCATTGATTAATGCCTGGCTATCTTCACATAATTGCTCCATTCCAGGATTGACTGCGAGCGGTATTTTATATTTTTTTGCTGCGGCAGCAATAGGATCTATAAGTGAGGCCGCGGAACAGCTTAGCGATGATATATAAAGTTGATCGTATTGGCTTAGTTGATCATAAGGAATATCTTTATCATCAAGAAAGGTATTTTGGCCTCGATAGACTAAAAGTGTTGAGTCTTGATTACAAGCGGGTAGAATAAATGATTCTGCTGTTGTTATTGTTTTATCAATAATGATGGAACTAGTACTGATATTGGTTTGTTGAAGTTGATTGAGGATATAAAGGCCTGCATGATCTTGTCCTATTTTACAGAGTGTAGTTGCATCGAACCCTAGACGAGAAAAAGAGGTGGCAGTATTTGTGCTGCCACCACCTAAAGCTTGGTGAACTTTATCGATTTCTATTTTCTTCCCAGCAAGAAGCTTTGTATAATTATCCTGGTCGCTGCATATCAGCAGCGACTCAGGATATTTGTAATGAAGAAACAAATCTTTGGTTGCACCGCCAATTGTTAATACTTTCATGAGTCCTATAGCTTATTTTGCTTCTGCGTTTAACAGAATCTGACTGAGTACTTCATCGGCATGATCTACCCAAATCAAATTGATGTCTTTAATTATTTCACTAAGTCCTATAATGTCATGTTTGTTTTTATTCGGCAAAATAATATGCGATATACCATTACGCTTAGCGGCAAGTATTTTTTCCTTAACCCCACCGATTGGCATAACGTTACCCTGAAGATCAACTTCACCTGTCATGGCATAAGAAGCGTTAATTGCTCGCTTAGTATATGCGGATAAGATGGCTGATAACATAGTGATACCAGCTGATGGACCATCTTTAGGCACCGCCCCAGCAGGAACGTGAATATGAAGATCGGTGTTGTCAAAGAGAGCATAATCCATAATACCAAATGACTCAGCATGAGCACGGGCATATGTTAATGCTGCTTGTGCCGATTCTTTCATAACATCGCCGAGTTGTCCAGTGAGCATAAGCTTACCTTTCCCTGGCATGAGAACCGCTTCAATTTTGATCATTTCTCCGCCATACATTGTCCATGCAAGACCATTACAGATACCAATCTTATTAATTTTGTTACATTCATCTTCTATGAATTGTTTCGGACCTAAGTAACTATCGAGATTTTTGCAGTTAAATTTAAGAAGATTGTTATTTTCCACTAGTGCACGGGCGGCTTTTGAAAAGAGCTTTTTAATGACGCGTTCAAGTTGTCGCACCCCAGCTTCACGAGTATAGTTGGCGATAAGATCTTCAATGACTTTCGTATCGAGTGAAATGTTTGTATCTTCAAGACCACCTTCTTGTTTAGCCTTTTTAATAAGATACTTTTTAGCAATTTCAACTTTTTCTTCGCGAGTGTAACCAGAAAGTCGAATGATTTCCATACGATCTTTTAATGGTTCTGAAAGAGTTTCTAAGCTGTTTGCTGTTGCTATGAAGATTGTTTTAGATAGATCAAAAGGCACACCAAGGTAGTTGTCATAAAAAGTAGCATTTTGTTGTGGATCAAGTACTTCAAGCATAGCTGCAGAAGGATCTCCTCTAAAATCAGAACCGATCTTATCTAACTCATCAATCATGATGACTGGATTCATACTACCAGCTTTACGCATGCCTTGAATAAATCGTCCTGGCATAGCACCAACGTACGTTCTTCTGTGTCCACGAATTTCAGCTTCATCTTTAACACCACCAAGAGATACTCTAAAGAATGTACGTCCCAAACTGCGAGCAATAGATTTACCCAAACTTGTTTTACCAGTTCCTGGAGGACCTACAAAGCAAAGAATTGGAGTATGTCCATCCTTCTTGAGATTACGGATGGAAATAAAATCCAATATGTGATCCTTCACATCCTGTAAACCAAAATGATCTTCATCTAAGATTTTTTGGGCATTCTTAATATCTAATATGTCTTCTGTTGTTTTATTCCAAGGAAGAGCAAATATCCAATCTAAATAGTTCCTTAAAACTGCAGCTTCCATAGAATCTGGTGAGGTCTTTTCTAATCTATTTATCTGGCGCATTACCTCTGTTTGTACCTCTTCGTCAAGACCGAGAGCGACTAAATCATCTTTCATTTTTTCAAGATCTTCAGCGTCATCCTCACCAAGTTCATGTTTTATGGCTTTAAGCTGTTCGCGAAGATAGAACTCTTTTTGTGATTTATTCATAGAGTCTCGAGTGTGAGAGCGAATACGCTCCTGTACCTCAGATACCTCAAGTTCTTTATGAAGTAACTTATAAACCTCTGTTAAGAGTTCCTTTTGTGATTTTTGTTCAAGTAAAGCTTGTGATTCTTCTAGTGGAACGTTGAGATGAGATATGACATAATCGGCTATTTTATCGGCATCACTCATTTTAGAAAGTATTATATGGAAGTCGGGGCTGAGTATTTGGCCGTTGTTATTCATTTGGTCGGCAAGTTCTTTGATGTTTCGCATGAGAGCATTAACTTCTTCGCCTTTTGTTTCTACTGATTCTATAGGTGTTATTTTTGCTTTAAGCGATAATTCATCAGCGATTATTTCATTAACCTCTGCTTTGTAGAGGCCTTGTACAAGAATTTTTATTCCCCCCTCAGGAATTTGTACTACGCGCATAATATTGGCTACTGTACCGACAGAATATAAATCTTTGGTTCCGATTGCGCCTTCGGCATTGTCATCGCTTTGCTGTTTTGCAGCTAGAAGTAGTGTAAGCTTTGAATCATTGAGAGATTCATTGATTCCCTGAATAATGCGCTCATCTACAACCAGTAATGGAACGATTTGATGGGGAAAAACCACCACGTCCATTGTAGGAATGACCGGTAACACTTCCGGCGCAGAACTCTGAGATTTTTTTTTTGAATTCGTCTCCATTACCTCCCCCTTTTTTTCGTAGTTACTGTTTACAGTTTAAGTGAGTATACTTTTCAAAGGCAATGATTCTTCATCAGAATCATGATAAATGTGATAAAATAAGCTTTTTGGTTTCAAAAGTGTACGATAACGTTATAGTTTAAAAGAACAGTTTATAATTTGTTTGTATAAGGTGCCTATATAAAAGGGTTTTTATGATGGAAAAAAAAATTTTTACAGAGGCGCCACTCGTGTGGATCGACCTTGAAATGACGGGCCTTGATATAGCGAGGGATGTGATTCTTGAGATTGCAGTGGTTCTGACTGATTCTCAATTATCAGAGATTGCTCGAGGTCCTAACCTTGTCATCTCTCATCCTCAACACGTGCTTGATGACATGGATGAGACATGTACCGCCATGCATACCAAATCAGGTCTTACTACTGATGTTATTAATTCAACTGTCTCGCTTAAAAGTGCGCAAGAGCAAGTAATTAAATTTTTAAAAGAGCATTGTCGATCGGGTCAATCTCCTCTTTGTGGTAACTCGGTGTGGCAGGATAAGATATTTCTTACTCGGTATATGCCAAATATCATTAACTTTTTGCATTATCGTATTATTGATGTCTCTACTATTAAGCAGTTGGTGCAATGTTGGTATCCGGCGAGTGAATATAAGAAATTTCAAAAAAAAGAAGGTCATCGGGCATTGGATGATATATATGAATCTATAGATGAACTTCGATGGTATAGGCAACATTTTTTTGTATCAAAATAGTGCTTATAAGTACCAAAAATTGGCTCCTGACGGTTTCCTTGCCTTTTTAAGACTGCGGGGGTATAATCTTCAATCAGTAGTAGTTTTTGTCTGAAAAATGATAAAGGAGAGCAATAAGAATGAAGAACAAATTACAGAGTCTTTTTTTTCTTCTATTGGTGGGTTTGGGAAGTACAAGCCGCATGGTTTCTGATGTTAATGAAGTAAAATATCGTAGAGCATATGATGCACGTTTGAATGAAGATGTGGCAAGAGAAGAAGAACGTATGCGCTGGAATAAACAAGGTGAATTGCGTGCTGAAATTGAAAAAAAGCATAAAGAAGATCCTGAAAAATATCCCTTAGATCTAGGGCTTCTTTATTGGAGAGAGGACTTAGCTCGTCGTGAAATGATCAAAAATCGCCCAGAAACAGCGACACAAGTACGCGAACGTTTGGCTCAAGTGGAGTTAAGTAAGTTTGAAGATGGTAAGCGTAAAGAAGTAACGCGTTTTAAGGTTGCACTTGAATATGCGAATATCAATGTTATTAGATCAATGGCATTACTGCGTGATTGTGCTCTAGCTCGAAGTGCTGAAATGTACAAATATCTTGAAGAACGTTGCAGAGAAGCTGGTCGTTCTCTGGATGAAAATGATGTACATGTAGCTCTACAAACTGACCAAGCGGGTCTCAATGCAGCATTTATTAGTCAACAAAATCCAGAATTGTGGAAAGCATATGCACGTGGTGCGTATGCCCAAAAGTATGTAGATGATATAACATCTGCTCAAGAGCTTGATACTAATGCGATTGCCATTATTACTCGATTACAACAAGATGGTGCACAGTTAAGTCGTAGCAGTCTTGAAAAATTGCAAGGTTTTGTTAAGCCTCAATTGGATGCAGAAAATCCAAAAAGAAGCTTCTGGCCAAATGAGAATAGAACGAAAGATTTAAAAAACTTTCTTAACAGAATTACAGATGTTGTTGAGGGCCTTCGTTTAGCTGAAGAAGCTGCACACGCTCAAGCACAGAAAAAGAGCTTCTGGCCGGATGATAAAAAAGTAGCTGGATCAGTAGCATAGTACTTATATTGTATCAATTTTAAAGCCGAGATATTTGTATCTCGGCTTTTCTATTTACAATATGTCAGTTTTTGCTTAGTTTTAAAGCAGGTATACTTAATTAAGTTCCCAATATGGGTTAAAAAAATGATTCAAAAATCACGCGACAATAAAAAAATTATTGGTCACATTCTTCGAGTTAGTGGGACTGTTATTGATGTTCAGTTTCCTCGGGACCAAGTTCCAAAGATTTTAAACAAGTTACTTATTTATTTATCAGATAATAAGACTGCTGCTTTAGAGGTTGAGCAGCAATTAGGTGATGGTGTGGTTCGCTGTGTTGCTCTCGAAGGTTTTATGGATATTCGGCGAGGACTTGAGGTTGCCGATACAGGATTACCAATCCAAGTTCCAGTTGGTGAATGTGTTTTAGGTCGTGTATTTGATGTGCTCGGGGATCCAATTGATGGTGGAGGGCCTGTCAATGCAGAAAAAAAATGGTCAATTTACCGTCCAATGCCAGAGTTGGTAAAACAAAAAATTGAGCATGAAATTCAAGAAACAGGGATTAAGATTATTGATTTAATGTGTCCATACATTAAAGGGTCTAAGATTGGGCTTTTTGGTGGCGCTGGTGTTGGTAAGACCGTATTAGTTATGGAACTTATTCGTAACATTGCAAAGGAGCACGGTGGTGTTTCTGTGTTTAGTGGTATTGGTGAGCGGACACGTGAAGGGAATGATCTTTGGCTTGAAATGAAAGAATCCAAGGTTCTTGATAAGACGGCATTAGTGTTTGGTCAAATGGGTGAGGTTCCTGGTGCACGACTTCGTGTTGGTTATGCAGGTCTTACCATGGCAGAATATTTTAGGGACGAGCGCAAAAAAAATGTCTTGTTTTTTGTGGACAATATTTTTAGATTTGTTCAAGCTGGCGCTGAGGTTTCAACGCTTTTGGGGCGTATGCCTTCTGCCGTAGGTTATCAGCCAACACTTGCTTCTGAAATGGGTGAATTTCAAGAACGTATTACTAATACATTAGATGGTGCGATCACATCTATCCAGGCTGTGTATGTACCAGCGGATGATATTACTGATCCTGCGCCGGCGATAACATTTATGCATTTGGATGCAAGTACAGTATTGTCTCGAAAGTTAGTAGAGGTTGGTATTTACCCTGCTATTGATCCATTACAATCTAACTCTAAGGGATTGGATCCATATGCTGTAGGTGAACGGCACTATTCGGTTGCTCGAAGTGTACAGAATATTTTGCAACGATATAACGAGCTTCAAGATATTATTGCAATCTTGGGTATCAATGAATTATCTGATGAGGATAAGTTAATTGTTCGTCGTGCAAAACGTATACAGAAATTTTTTACTCAGCCATTTTTTACAGCGGAGCAGTTTAGTGGGACTAAAGGGGTTTATGTTCCTTTAGAGACTACAATTAATGATTTTGAAAAAATTGTTAAAGGTGAGTGTGATGAGCTTCCTGAATTAGCATTTTATATGGTAGGGAATTTGGAAGATGTTTATAAGAAAGCTGAAAAGCTAAAAAATGAATAAGGCTGTGCATGGAACTGGTTATTAGTAGTCCTCTTCAGCGGAACGTTCATGATGTTGCTTGGGTTGAGCTTAACTCAGATGTGGGCAATCTTATAATCCAACCATCTCATGCGCCAATGGTTATTGCTTTAAAAAGAGATTCTCAGGTTATATATGGTTTAATGAGTGGCAAGCAGGATACTATTACAGTTGTCTCTGGGATTGCACATGTAACACGGGAGTCGGTTTTACTGTTAGTGGTATAAAAAAATGAAAAAGCAACTAGGTACTATTCTTTCTGGGTCATTGATCGAAGGTTTTTTGATGCGCATTTGTGCGCAGGAACAGTTCGAGAAAATTAAAACGGGTAAATTTGTTTCTATTGTGGGACAAGATTATACTTTCTTTTCTCTCATAACAGATCTTCGCCTTGAAGTTTCTAATCCAGATATTTTGTTATTTCCGCCTTCGGAAAATGAATCACTATTGGTCAACGCATTAAAGAAGAGAGATATTTATGCAACGGCACAACTCAAGCCAATGCTTATGGTTGATATGAAAAATAGAGTTATGCCGGTCAAGACCATACCACCCCACTTTGCACATGTGTATGATGTTGATGAAAGTGAAGTGGCATTAATATTTGGTGATGAAAATCATCCAGAAAAAAAATTCTTTAATGTTGGAACACCGCTAGATATGCAGACGCCAGTTTGTCTTAATCTTGATAGATTAACAGAACGGTCTAATGGTATCTTTGGTAAAACGGGTACGGGAAAAACATTTATCACCCGATTAGTGCTTGCAGGACTCATTAAAACTGAAAAAGCAGTTAACCTCATATTTGATATGCATAGTGAATATGGTTTGCAAGCTCGACAGGAACAAGCGAATAAAGGGCTGTCATTCGTTAAGGGCCTTAAAACTCTTTTTCCAGATAAGGTTGTCATTTTCTCTCTTGATCCAGAATCGACACGTCGGCGTGGTAGTATGCCGGATGTGGTAATTGATATTCCATTACAGTCGATTCATGTTGAAGATATTATGTCGCTAGGCAGTGAGCTTAATTTACACTCTACAGCCATGGAAGCGGCATATCTTATTGCTGCGCGATATAAAGAAAATTGGCTTGTAGAGTTATTGGCACATGGTGAAGATATTAAGGAATTTGCATCAACTATCGGTGCGCATCCAGAATCAATTGGTGCATTATATCGTAAACTTAAACGTATTGAGCGTTTCCCTTTCTTCTCTTTTATAAAAACAAAGCATTCAGTTATTGATCAAATGATGGAGTATATTGATCGTGGGAAGCATGTCGTTGTTGAATTTGGTAATCATACATCTACATTCTGCTATCTTTTGATTGCTAATATTATTACAAGAAGAATACACCAAGAGTATATGGCCAAGACTGAAAAGTTTCTTGGTTCTCAAAATATAGCAGATGAACCGAAAAAGCTCATGATTACTATCGAAGAGGCACACAAGTTTCTTAATCCTCAAGCAGCACACCAGACTATTTTTGGTACAATTGCACGAGAAATGCGTAAGTATTACGTTTCTTTACTTGTTGTTGATCAAAGGCCATCTGGTATTGATGCTGAAATATTATCACAGATTGGTACCAAGATTGTGGCGCAGTTGAGTGATGAAAAGGATATTCAAGGCGTTTTAACTGGTATTAATAATGCTCAACAGTTACGTGGTATTCTATCTTCTCTAGATTCTAAAAAGCAGGTTCTTTTGTTGGGCCATGCAGTTGCAATGCCGGTAGTTATAGAAACACGAACCTATGATGAAAAATTTTATCGAGATATGGGTGACGGTGTTGCAGTTAAAAAGCTTGATGAAATTATCAATGAGATATTCTGAGCAAAACAAAAGGTAGAAGTGTATTAATCTTCTACCTTTTGTTTTGATTATATTTTATTTTTTATCTGTATTGGGTAGTAGCTTCTGCCATAAAAGCAGCTGCCGCGTCCGTCAGATCTTCTTTTGTAGCTATGCTTGCCTTTATTATATTTGGGACGGCTCTTGACTCCTCTACAGCTCTTTTAAGCAACGCATATTTTTCTTTACCGTTGGGCCTGACGAATAATAAATTCTTTAAGAATCGCAAGCTGACCTGGCGTGAAAGATGTTGTTGGCAATTCGATCATAGCTAAATTGTTTAATGATACTGGAGTTGTGGCTGTGAAACGAAGAGCCATTAATTCTACCGAACTATATTGTATTCTTTTTGGTCTTCGATCAATTGCTATACTGAAGTTGGTAGTTATAAATAAAAATAATAATATAATATATTTCATCGTTTTTTCCTTTGTGCTCTACGTTGTGCTCGATTAAGCAGTGCTATGGCATCGGTTTCTTCAGTTGGGGTGCCAACATTTATTTGTGCAAGCTCTTTTTCGCGCTGATTTTCAAGTTCTTGTTTATTAAAATGTTCAAGATTCATATGGAATATAAGATAAATTATTTCCCAAGTAACGCTATTTATCATATCTTGGAACATTATAAATGCCTCACGCTTATATTCAATGAGTGGATTTTTTTGGCCATATCCGCGCAACCCGATACCTTCTTTAAGATGGTCGATATTGAGCATGTGTTGTTTCCAAGCTTTATCAAGTACTTCAAGAATGATCCATTTTTCTGCTTCATTAACTATTTGTGGATCGAATTGTCTATGAAATAGATCATACTGTTCGAGTACAAAGTTAATAAGATCAGGTGTGAACGTGTCTACATTATCAGTACGTACACCAGCTGCTTTGAAAGCTTCTGGAGACATACGTATTAACTGTGACAAGGTGGCAATTGTTTTATTAGCGGCTTCAGAAGTGAGTTCTCGTTTTGGGCATTCTAGAGCAACAACATTTTGAATACATGCAGTAATCATATCTCTAATGCGATTATCGATATTTTCTTGTGATTCTAGAATTTCGCGGCGCAATTGATAGATAACTGTACGATGCTGATTAAGAACGTCATCGTATTCAAGTAGGTGTTTACGTGTTTCAAAGTTTTGTTTTTCAACTTTTTCCTGAGCTCGAGCGATAGTTTTGGATACAAACTTAGATTCAATTTCTTCTTCTTCGCCCATGCCCCAACGTTGCATATTTTTCTTGAGATTTTCTCCAGCAAATATACGGATTAATTCATCTTCTAAAGAAAGATAGAAACGAGATTCGCCTGGATCACCCTGTCTACCAGAACGCCCACGTAGCTGATTATCAATACGCCTACTTTCATGACGCTCTGTACCAAGTATATATAAGCCCCCAGCCTCTTTTGACTCAGGAGATAATTTGATATCAGTACCACGTCCAGCCATATTGGTAGCAATGGTAATGTGTCCTGGTGTACCAGCAAACTCAACAATTTCAGCTTCGCGCTCATGTTGTTTGGCGTTAAGCACATCATGAGGGATGCCGTGTGCGCTAAGAATTTTGCTCAGTAGCTCAGATGTTTCAATAGCAACAGTACCAATCAAGACAGGTTGTTGTTTTGCGTGTCGCACTTTAATGTCTTCGACTATGGCCTTGTATTTAGCATTTTTTGTTAAATAGATAATATCAGATTGATCCTGACGAATAAGCTTTTGATGTGTTGGAATACTTACAACATCAAGCTTATAAATTTTATGAAATTCTTCGGCTTCAGTGGTTGCAGTACCAGTCATGCCAGCAAGCTTTTCATACAACCTAAAGAAATTTTGCAGAGTAATAGATGCTAAGGTTTGGCTTTCTTTTTCGATAGGTACACCTTCTTTGGCTTCAAGTGCTTGATGTAGCCCATCACTATAGCGTCGACCGCTTAAAATACGACCAGTAAATTCATCAACAATGGCTACTTTACCATTGCGAACCACATAGTCAACGTCAATTTTGAAAAGAGCATTAGCTTTTAATGCTTGTGTTATATGATGTAAAAGCTTGAGATTTTCTACTGCATAAAGATTATCAACACCGAAAGCAGATTCGACTTTATCATTTCCAGATTCAGTTAACTGAACAGATCGTGCCTTTTCATCTACTTCATAATCTTCAGTTTTAATGAGTCTTTTGACTATTTTGTCGGCAGTAACGTATAGATCGCTTTCTTCATCAGTGGAACCAGAGATGATAAGCGGTGTTCGTGCTTCATCAATTAAAATGGAATCAATTTCATCGACAATAGCGTAGTGAAGATCTCGTTGAACATAATCTTCCAAACGGAATTTCATATTATCACGAAGATAGTCAAATCCAAGTTCGTTATTAGTGGCATATAAAATGTCGGCTTGATAAGCTTCTTTTTTTTGTAAATCATTCATGCCATGTTGTAATATTGCAACAGATAGACCAAGGAAATTGTATACAGGAGCGTTCCATTCAGCATCGCGACGTGCAAGATAATCGTTAACGGTAACAAGGTGTGCGCCTTTTCCCATTAATGCATTAAGATAGAGTGGAAGCACGGCGGTAAGTGTTTTACCTTCACCCGTTTTCATTTCGGCAATTTTGCCCTCATGAAGTACAATGGCACCCATGAGCTGAACATCAAATGGTCGCATACCAAGTTTGCGCTTACAGGCTTCACGACAGACAGCAAAAGCTTCAGGCAAAATATCATCGAGCGTTTTACCCAGGCTTAATTGTTTGCGGAACTCATTAGTTTTATTTGCTAGTTGTTCATCATTAAGAGCGCTGATTGTTGGCTCTAAAGCATTTATTTTGTCGACAATTGGTTGTAGTCGTTTCAACTGTCGAAGATTGGCCGACCCAAAAACTTTAGTAAGTAAGTTAGTTATCATTTAACGATTCCTAGAACAATTCTATAGTTATCTTTTATATATAATTTGTAAGCTTAATTCTTTTACAACGATATTGTAAATACATAGCTTTAAACTAGTATAAACCAATTAGCGATATTTGGCGAATTGGAGACCCTTTATCTCGTCGATACGAACAAAATTTTAGATTACAAATTGTACAGAGATTGTGGGATAGATTGATATGCTCTTTGGGTATACCAATGGACTGGAGTAATGCAATATTATAGAGAGAAACATCAAAATAATATTGGAGTTTTTCTTTGCGAAGGACTTGGGAAGTTATTGTAGGGTGAGGAAGATTTTGTATAAAATTTTCCTGTACTTCATAACAACAAATTTGAGCTGCTGGTCCAAACCAAATACTAAGGTTGTTAATTTTGGTATCAAAAGCTTGTTGCATATGACAAATTGTTTTGAGAACAATTTCTTGGGTTGTGCCTCGCCAACCAGCATGCGCAATTCCACAGGCATCGGATTTATTATCATAAAATATGATAGGTAGGCAATCTGCCGTTAGAACAGCAATATTTAGCAACTTCTCTTGAGTGATAAGATAGTCTCCATCGATAGATAAACATGGTTGGGCTTTATTATTAGATAATATTTGTTGCCCCTGTGCGCTATGAATCTGATGTTGCAGTATGGTGGGTTGATTTTTAAACTGAAAGGTTTTATGTCGAATATCGGATGGATCAATAGCGGTTGTTTTATCACCAAAGAATATTTGTAGTTGAGTTTTGCTCATACAATCCTACTTCCTAATATAAGAAAACTATAACAGATAATAAAATTGTGTATATCTACAAATAAGTATAGTAAGCGTGGTAATCATTATTTACACAAGTGGCAACTATAACCATCATTATCATTCGTATTCAATAATTGTTTAGTGGGACGTGGTAAGTTTTGTTCACGAATAGTTTTAAGTATAATCATTGTTTTATTAGATAGGTTTATTGGCACCCAGTTTTTTTCTGCATAAGTATGAGCATTAGAAAGTTGTTGCATATTGGGTAAAATTTCGGTTACAGAACAATACTGATCCGTTTTTAGCTGTAGTTCTATTTGATCATTCAGACTAGCAATATTGATAAACATAGGATTGTAGGAAGTTATATTTGGAATGCTTTTTAACAGTTCTAGATAGAGTGGTGCTAATACTGAAAGAGGAAATGGTGTAAGGTGTTTGAATAAAGCAGATTTTTTGCCTATTTTAGATTTTTTATAATTGTGAAATGCACCCAACATCTCATGGCCAATGGCCTTAGCATCACCATCTATAAGTAGTTGAATGTCATAAATATTATTTTGAGTAGCATTGAGTTTTTCAGGATCGAGTGCTTTTGCAAATGTATGGTAGCTTTTATGGCTCGGCATTGAAATTTTATCTGCGATTTGAATAAAATCGTGCGCGCCATAAAAATTGTAAACTGTTCCAAAGAGGTTATCCGTTGCATAGTATGCAGTTTCTGGCTGGATTGGTGTACCAAATAGAAGTAAATTTTTAATTCTTATTTTTTGTGGATTAGCTTTTTCTTCTTGGGCTAAGTTTAATGCCACATTGCCACCATGGCTATGACAGATAAGTGTGAATTCACAATTATGTTCATAAAATTTTGACAAATCAGCAATATACTGATGAAGTTTTTTTGCGGCTAGTTCGCGACATTTTCTATCTAAGCCACCAAGCCAGCCGAATGTATAGTATGCATAGTCAGGATTATTTTTATTGAGAGTGTTATAAAGCCCAAAATATTGGTATGCACCAGCTTTGCTTTTTACCGAAGGTAATCTTTGATTGCTGTATTCATCGAGGCTTATTTTGTCTATCCCATTAAGTCCCATAGTCTGTGATGCAACCTGGCTATTAACTATTTTTTGATTGTGGCGCAGATTTAGAAGACAGCCTCTGGTCCAGTCGTTTTCTTGAAGGTCGTTTTTATAGAGACCTGTAGCATTTAATAAAGCTACACCAGACATAACTGTGCCATGGATATAGATGACAACCTGTTTTTTTGGTAATTGCTCGGTATAAACAGTTCCCATCATAAGGCATGTAAGTTGTAAAAGAAGTATTTTTTTCATCAGTCTCCTTATGATCTGGATACCCCATGCTTCAGCTCGGCGGAGGAAAGATCATCCTATGTACCGCAAAAGTGGTGTAGGATTGAAGTTTTCTAAAATAAAATGGATTTGAAATAAAATTGGTTGCGGGGGCTGGATTTGAACCAGCGACCTTTGGGTTATGAGCCCAACGAGCTACCAGGCTGCTCCACCCCGCGTTCTTATTATTGATTATGCTCCTTGAATGTCTAATTGTCAACTTTGGTTTAGTTTTGCCTTTAAACAACGGATTAATTGTATTTTGGCCAGAAAAAGCTAATTTAGAAAGAGCAGATAGGCGAATGGCCCTATCAATACGTACATTTGAGTTTTTGGTTTGATTATACATTAATAATGGAGAGGTTTATGAGATATAAATCTATAGTAAATATGTTGATAGTTGGGTATTTCTGTATGGGCGTTTTGTCTGCTGGTACTTACGAAATACAGGTGTGGCTGGAAGAAATTGCCACAGAAGATTTTAGGTTGCAAAAAATTATAGAATTTTCTAAACAAAATGAGCCCGTAGCGCGGAAATTGAGGACAAGAAAAAGGTCGCTGAGCTGGAAGGGTTGCCAGAAAGATTTGGATTTAGTTAGAGAGGCCCTTTTAGTTACAAATGTGCAACCTCAATCTTCATGTGCTTCACATGCTTCTGAAGAATACAGCGTATCATCTGGAATTAGTGATGAAACATCTCAATCGAATGAGTATTATTATTATTATGTTGAAGGGCAGTTGAGGCGGCGAGTAAATAAGGAATATTTTCGAAAGTTTGCTCAATTGAGTCAAGATGATCTTGAGCAATTAAGACGAGAGCTACTTCTTCAGAATGTTTCTGGGACACAATTGAATTCTGAAAAACTAAAACAGATAAGGGCAGGGTTGAGATTTCTTTATGAGTGTTGGTCGTTTTTGGCAAGTAATATAAGAATTTTTGACCCGAGCATTTAAGCTTGCTAGTTTCTTTTGAGAAGTATGATCATTTTTAAAAAGGAGATATATAGTGATTATAGTGAGTGTAGCGGTTATCGGCATTATTCTTTGTTTATACGGCTTTGCAATTGAGCAAAAAGTAGCCAAGGATAAAAAATACAAGCCCGTTTGTGATATTTCGGACAAAATATCGTGTTCTAGGGCTATCAACAGTAAGTATGGTAAATTATTTGGAATATCCAATACCTTGGTAGGTATGGTGTATTATCTTACTATAATATTTCTTCAATATTTTAATTTGTCAGCATTGGTATTTTATCTTACGTTAGCCGGTGGATGTGCTTCAATTGTATTGGCATTTATTTTATATGTACGGATTAAAACCCTTTGCCTTTTATGTACAACAGCATATGTTATTAACTTTGTTTTATTGTATTTAAGTTACAAACAATATTTGGGTTAAGATATGTTGAAAAATATTCTTACATATAATAGTGATTTTCTTAAAAGTCTTGGCATTACAATCATTCGCATAGGTTTGGGTATTATTTTTATACGTCATGGTTTTCCGAAGATTATGAAAGGTGTGCCAGAATGGCAATGGCTTGGTGAACAGATGGGAAATTTAGGTATTCATTTCCTTCCGGTTTTTTGGGGCTTCATGGCGGCATGCACAGAATCTTTTGGTGGTATTGCATTAGTTATTGGTTTTTGCACGCGTTTTTTTGCGCTCTTGCTAGCATTCGTTATGTTGGTTGCCATAGTTATGCACATTACTAAAGGAGATCCTTGGGGATATGTTTCTCACCCTCTTTCATTGATTGTTGTTTTTATCGGTTTGGCCGTTGCTGGTGGTGGACTATTTGCAGTAGATAATTGGCTTAAGTAGTTATCAAAAAAATGGATCGCTTGGTATATGTTTGTTTTGATAACATAGGATATCTTTTTTGCTATAATCTTTTTCGTGACATGCAATTTGGAAATACAAAAAGTTTCAGGTAAACTGTAACAAGATTCTTGCTATAGGATCTATTATTTTATTGCAACGTTAACACGAAAATTATTCTAGGATATATCCATATGGTTAGTCGTTTTGCTTCTTGGTTGTTACGCACAACGCCACTTTTTTTATTTATTATAAGTTTTAATAGTCTTTCATCAGAGTTAGTTCCGGGTGATGCAACATCTACTACAGATTCATTTACATTTGCTATTGGGCCGTCTGCTTTTTTTAGAAATCACAGCGTAGAAGGTTCTTCATTTGCAGCAATTGTTGGTGCCGGTACGGCAGTTGCAGATAATGAATATGCAATTTCCTATGTGCAACGTGGTGGAAATAGTTTTTCTCCGACGCAGGAACAGTTTATGCCACTTACACCAGCAGGATCCCTTTTAAATGGCGCTAAGATAAATCATTTAGCATTGTTTGGAATGTTTCCTTTGGCAGTTCAAGATGGTGTGCAACGTATTTATGCATATTCAATGATTGACCATATTTTTCCTTCAACAGCAGCGGGTGGTCAATCTATCTGGTCCTTCCGTCCACGAGTTTCTATTCTCTCTACTGATATAGTCCATGATGCTGCTGAAGCTGATACTAGTGAAATTGTAGGTCTGTCAGATTCTATTGCATTGGCTTATATCAATACTTCTGATGGTTCAAGAAAAGTTGATAATTTCGTTTTAGCACCAGTTAAGGCTGCAGCCGGCGGTACATTTGGTGCTGCTGGTAGTGGTGTTGCATTGGGTGTTATAACATCGAAGATAGAAAAAGTTACCGATGTGAATGGTAATGTTGTAAAAGATGAAAACGGTATTGATAAAACACAAGCAATTGTAACGTTTGACCTTGCTAATGCTGATCCGGGTAATACAGCAGCAGCTGCAAATAGAGCTTCTCCTTTTGATGGTTCCATAGACGCATTGAAGATAACAAGTGATGTAACATTAATTGGTGATATTGTTGATGTATATGTTGATCAAGTTTTGTCTCGTGCATATATTGCGGTACAAGCAACGTCTGGTGTTGGTGGTGGTGCACGGTCAGTTGTGGTAGCACGTGTTGGAGATAATAAAAAATTAATTTTTGAAAAAATTATTCCAGATGCTGCAGTTGTTGGTAATGATAAAATTATTGCAACTGCGAGTGCGGCAACTACAGTTACCGGATTTAAAGTACGTACTATGTATACAAGTACAACATTGAATTACTTAATTGTTAGTGGTGGTAATGGTGCATTAGGCACTGTTGGTAATCAAGTATATGCGCTTCCACTTGTTAATTTGAAACCTCGTTCAACCCGTGAAAGTGATTGGCGTACGAGCCCAATTCAGGGAACAATTGCTAAATTTGATCAGACTCCACAATTTGAAGTTCGCAAACGTATTAAGAACTTTGTTATAGAAAAGACAATGGAAGTTCCGGCAACAACAGCGGCCGACCTTCTTACAAATGTTAGCGTAGCAGCTCAGGTTGGTGCTGGTGATTTACCCATGGATCCTTCAACACAATCTATTACCGATATGTTTGTACAAAACGATTCTGTATTTGTTGCAATTGGTGGTGATTACGATGGTGGTGTTACGCAGCCAGGTCTGTTTGAATCTGAAGCGATCTTTGACAACCTCGGTCGAGTAGCAGCATGGACGCCATGGCGCCGTGTGGCAGGTACCGATGATAAAATATTTGCTGCATCACTTGATACGCATGGTCAATCATCAACAGGTAACGTGGGGGCTAATTTTTGGTTAATATCTGGTGCAACTGATGCTACAAAGCGTACAGTTCGCCGTAGTATTTGGGGCGTTGATGATAATGATGGTTTATTAGGGGGTAGCGCAACAGAGACAACAGTTGGTTTGGTTAATTATTTGAATACTCGATTTTCGCAAGATGTTGGTGGTGTGCAACTGCTGAATGAATTTATTGATATGAATGCTAATCCGCTCGGATTGGGATTTGATCAGTTTGGACTTATGATTGCGGGTGGTTATCAGCGAGTAGCGCTTATCCAAACAGGTCAAGGTGATGGAAGTGGTAATTTTATACCGACAAAGTTAGATTTTGTTACAGGTGCCGTGGAATCATCTGATGGTACATTGCCAACGGCAACCGCGGCGACAAAGATTATTTTTGTTGAAAAAGGTGTATTGAGTGAAATTGGTGTTATATCTACATGTGCTATTGTTACAAATAGTTTATTAACGCAGCATTGGTTAGTTGTTGGTGGGCCAGGTGGTGTAGCTGTTTTGTGTGATGATGCTGGTGGTGGTTGGACTACTGATTTAACCGGTCTTGATAGTTTTCCTGCAGGTATGTCATTTAGGAAAATTGGAAACTATGCTAACGTGCGTCAAATTATTGGCACCAATAGCGAAATGTATGTTTTAACGCTCAATAGCATGGAGCGGTTAGTATTAACGCCCGCATCAATTATAAGTAATACTGTTGGTGCTACTGTGCTTGGTACGCCTGAGATTGTAACAGGTTCCCGGGTTGCGCGATTTATGGATATGGCGGTTTCATCTGGTGCGGTCAGTTTTGGTTTGTTATCAACAACAAAGGGATTGTATCGCATTGGTAATGGAGAGAATGTTAATGGTGCAACGTCGGCGTTGAGTTGGGTCGAGATCGTGCTGCCTCAAAGTGCCGGACCTACAGCACAATTATCTTTATTATCGCCGTCTGAATTGAGTGCTGGATTTGGAGCGAATGGGCAAGTATATGTTCTGGGTTCATATCAAGGATATTATTATTCTCGTATTTATCGATTACATGTTAATGTGAGTGGTAGTATCGATAATGATACCATTCAGTTGTTAGACGATCAGCGAATAGAAAACAGTACAATCTATTTTGTTGATTGTGGAGATTTTAGAAGTTCTTTTGTTCCAGATGGCGGATTGTTCTTCCATTCGCGGTCGAAGGATATTCGTTCAGCAGATCCTGAATTAAATGAAAATACTACAACAATTCCGTTGGCATTATTTTCCTTACCAGCTAATTCACTTCTCTTTATTGGGGTATTGCCTGCAACTAAAAGTACTAATATCGGATTAAGTCCTGGTATAGCAACATCAGTCAATAAAATTATACGCAATAGTGCGCTGGGTGGTTGGTTAGTCCCAGGAGATTATGGAGTACGTGTCAGTGAATAAAATAAATAAGTTAAAATTATCTTTAATCATTATCTCTTTTTTTAATGGCACAATAGTGCAAGCGCAATTTCCTATAAACCTTGTTCGTCCATACGATATTGATTTGCATTGGGCGCCACAACCTGCAGGTACGTGGGAGTATGGTATGGTAGCAGAGGTTGCCCCGAGTATTAATGCTTACAATGCTCATGGATCAAAAACAAATGTGTTGCAATTGTGGAATAATACGGTTGATAGTCTTGCTATGTTGCGAGGGTTTCCTGCAAACACTGAAATTGGTCAGCTTGATGCAACGTTAGCAGGTGTTTCTGATAATGGTGTTCGTGGACATTTGATTCCAACAGCATCATTGAATATTTGGGATGCAAATTTTTCTGTACGCTATTTTTTTCCTTGTTACGTTTCTTTGGGCCTTTATTTACCATTATTTCACATGAGCCTTGATGATATAAACTTCTTTGATCTTACTCAAAATTTTACAGCGGATGATTTATTGGTTAAAGAATTGTTAACGAATAATTTTCCAGAAAATGTGCGCTATTTAAGTGGTACGTTTGGTTGTGAAAATAAAAATGTATTGGATATTGGAAACCCGTGGAATAAGACAGGTATTGGCGACTTAACAATTTTAGGTGTTTGGTCGCGAGATTTTCCACAGGTTAAGCCGGTACTAAAAAATGTTCGTTTAACGGGAAGGCTTGGTGTAACAGTTCCTACGGGTATGCGTACTAATGAAAATATTCTTTTCCCAATACCATATGGTAATGATGGCGCTTTAGGTGTTGTGTTTGGATTAAACATTGAATTGCAGTGGTGGCGTTGTCTTCGTGGTGGTGTTCAAGCAGATTTTTGGCGTGTATTTGGTGATACTCGTGATCGTCGGGTTAAGACTGATGCGGCACAAACTGATCTTGTATTGCTTGCTCGTATTCCAACGTATAAAACATGGGGCTTTACACGTAGGTATACATTGTATGCAGAGCTTGGTGATTTTGAGCGTGGTTATTCTGTTGCATTTGCATATCAATACTTTAATAAAGGGCCAGATGCTTTGACTGTTGTTTCTAATCAATACTTAACTGCGACAGCAGAAACAGCGTCAAACATTGAAGAGTGGAAATTGCACAATTTTATAGTTGATGTATCGGTTCGATGTGGTGCAAAAGATACTCCAGGACGAACACGAATAAGTTTCTTCTATAAACATCCATTTAATGGTACTCGTGCAATTGCAGCTAAGACATTGGGTGTACGATTGATACTTGATTTTTGATGAGAAAAAATTGCGATACATTGGGATACATCTTTAATTTTTGAAATAATTGAGAGGATTTTTATGATGAAAAAGCATTTATTATTTTTCTTATCATACGCTTGTTTATTTTCGTCCATGTATAGCATGGACAATCCACGTGGTCCAAAAGGATCAAGTTCTTGGGTTGGACCAGTAGTTAAATATGGAGCTGCAGCAGTGGCGCTTGTAGGTGGGGGAGCTCTTGTTGATCAAAGAGGGTATGATCGTGGTTATAGGGATGGTCAAAGAGCTACTGAATTGGTAGAGGAAGAGCGTTTAAGAATTGAAAGAGAAGGTACTGCTTTGCTTGCAATGCAAGACGAACATAAAGCGAGGCAAGAAATGCTCTTAGGTCTACTGGAAGGAGCTGTAGATGAACAAGCTGGTTTAAATATTACTCAACTTCAGGAAAATTGTACGACATTGCTTGATCAAACAGCGCCTCTTCTAGCGGCTTTAAATGTTGCGGATTCAGCAAACACAATTGCAGCTTTGACGGAAACTGTAAAGAGGCAAAACGAAGCATTTGCGAATATGCGCTTACTGCTTATGAATCCTACTGGCAGAAAATTTGTTTATAATGGCATTGGTGGTGATAAAAGCGTACCTCATCCACGTTTGCTTGATATGCTTAAGCAAAATAAAGCGAAAAACATAATAGTAGAGATGGAAAAGGCGCTAAAAAATTCAGATGAATGGGCGGCCATTGTAAAGGAAAATAAAGATTTTGCAGCGGGACTTTCTGATCGAACAAAAAAGTAACATTGCGCGATTGATTTTGTTGCGGTTTTCTTTAGACTGGGATGGGTTTATGGTTGGACCTTGCTTTTTTATGTTCAAGTATTAGAATATCTTCAATTACCATAGAGAGTTAAAAGCATTTTAAAATTAAGGAGTTTTTTATGAAGAGAAAGTCACTAGTATGCCTTGGCATTCTACTCTCGACGATGATATCAAATGAGTTAACAGCACAGTGGTATAAAGAGGCGGCAATAGGTGCAGGAATATTCGTTGTCGGTGTAGCATCATCAGAGTTATATGCATTAGTAAAACGTAAAACAACCCGATCAACAGAGCTTGAAAAAGGTGTTTTGATCAAAGCATTATTGAGTGAGTACGAAGAGATTCGTTCTGAACGAGATAATCTTGTTGGTTCTGTAGATGAATTACAATGTTTCATTGATGAATTGCAAAAATTATGTGATTTATTGTCTAACCAAAATGAAGACGTGCAAGGAGAAAAGAAAGAACTTGCAGAAATGGTTCAGGCTTTACAAAAAGAATTAGAATTACTTACAGGCGAATACAAACGCGAGCAAGAAGAGAAACGTCAATTGGCACAGCAACTTGATGTGGTACAAGATACACAACAAGAAATGGAAGCGCTTCGTGACATGTATGAAAACGCTAACAAAGAATTAGGCCAAAAAGTTCTTGATGAGAGAAATGCTCTCATTTCATCAAGTGATAGATTGCAAAAAATGATGGATAATCTTAAAGCGCAAATAGATGAAATTCATACAGAAAAAACAGGACTAGTGCGTTTCTTTGATGGCCTTAAAGATAGATTAGATACTTGGAGATCGGCTTACACTAAGAAAGCAACAACACTTCGTAGTAAACGAGAAAACAACCAACAATTGATGCAACGTTTGTTGAAAGAACAAGCAAAAAAAAAGAAAATTTCTCCTGTAAATCAAGAACGCACAATTGATAAAATGAAAAAAGAATCACGACGAATAACTAGTCTTCTTAACTAGGTTATTAACTAAAGATTCTTTTTTTTCAGTAACTTAAAAAGCTCTGATATAATGTCAGAGCTTTTTTTATTGTACATTTTGCCATTCGCATGTCAGAATGTGTTGATTGTTGAATATAAAAGTAAAAAATTTTGCATAAAACGACATTGTTTTAATAACTTCTAGATATTGCTATACATGAGTGAAAATATCTGTCACAATGTGTTAAAAATTTAGTAGAGTGACTCAATTGATTAACATTAACAAAAACAAACGAAAGAATCACATGACACATGTTTCTACAAGACAATTGGCATACGGTTTAGTGGCATTATTATTATCTTCATCAGTATATGGCGTGCCAGGGAAAAGAGATTTGATTATTGGTGGTAGTATCGGTGCTGGATTAGGTGTAGCGGTAGCAGGATATCTGAGTGGCCGAGAATTGGCAGCGGTTCGTAAAGAAAATATTGACTTGCGTATAAAAAATAGAGAGTTGGTAAAACTTCAAGAAGAATATGACAGACTCAATGATGGAACTAGTTCAAGAAATGTTACTGTGGAACAATTTAATGATACAGAACAAAAATTAGAAACGCTTCGAAAAGAATGTAATACTGCATGGAGTGCAGCAGACAAATTTGGTGTAGAGATAGATGGAATGGCGAACCAGTTAAGAGAATTTCAAATTTTAGGAGATACTAGTAGTGTTTCTCTCGTAGGTCCGCTTAGAACGGCTCTTGAAGAACGAGAAAGATTGAAAAATCTGTTTGACGAATTGGGTGGTTTATTGCAAACAAAAGAAGAAACAAATGTATTCCGGCATGTGCAAAAACTTCAACAAGAAAGGACTGATTTTCATAATGAGCTTACAGGAATTCAGAAAATGTTGCAGCCACATACAAAAGCAGATGAAAGAAAAGCAGCATTATTCCTTGTGGAAGGTCTTAAAACCCAATATGCCGAAGCAGCTAACTTGATAGCTCAACAGGAAAATGAAATAGCAGTGCTTGAGAAAGCAGCAAGAAGACATTATACTATTTCGGAAACAAGCAGGGATGATGCTTCAGGCGATATAATTTCTAATGGTGTTGATTCTCATGAGAATGGCATCAAAGAAGAAGATTTATAAAAAAAATCTGAGTCGATAACAAATAAAAGGAGAGAAGTATGAAAAGGCTGTTTAAAATCTTTCTTTTGGTATTGACATTGGCAGCATTTAATGTTGATGCTATGAATTATAATGTCGGGCGCACTGATCAACCATCTTTTGGTATGGAATTAGCAAAAAGAATGTTATGGGCAGGGGGAGGATTTGCTGCAGGGACGTATTTTGGTAATACGGTTCCGCTTGTGCAAACAGATCGAGAAAAAAGTCTTCGAGAAAAATTAAAAGATTTAGAAAGAAGATTTAATGAAACTGAAATACTTCAGACTCAAGCGGCAAATTATGCAATTGAACTTGAGATTCAAATCAAAGAATGGGAATGTGAATATAAGCGCTTAGAAGAGCAACTACGAGAAGTTAGACGAGAAAGAACAGAATCATATTCGATTCAAGGTGAAAGTCGTAAAAATGCCGCAAAGCAAGCAGCAGAAAAAGAGCGCGAAAGATGCCAAAAAGAGGTAGAGAAGATTCAAGAACAATTGAATGCGATAAATGAAGAGCTTGAAACCAGAGCTTTGCTATTGAATCAACGGGAAGAAACGAATGGTCAGCTTGTTGCCACATTAAATCAATATCGACTTTTGTTTGGTCTTGTATTGCATCAAAAAGAAGCTCGGCAGAAAACCCGAAGCTACTTCAGAAAAAAAGAAGAAGAATGGCGTAGGGACCATCCTGATACGGGTGAGCCACTTGAAAGAAGTGTTTTTGAGGAAGATCAATTTAGTGTACTTTTAAAGCAAAAATTCATTAAAAATATATTAGGGGCGAGAACAAAAGCGGAGAAAGCTAGAATGAAGAAGCCAGGAGAGCGAAAATCATATTATGCTGCAGACAGTGATGTTGAAGGAGGCAGTATTGATGGTGATGATGATGATCGTTCACTGAGTGGTAATGACAGTGTATAGAATGCAAAAAGTAAAATAAATAAAAACGCCAAGATGTAAAAATCTTGGCGTTTTTATTTATAAAAAGAAGAAATTATTCGTGAGCTTCGCCCTGTTGTTCTTTTCTCAAGTACGCTGGAACATCAAGATCATTCATATCAATGCATTCTTTTTTCTCTTTTTTTTGTTGACTTATTGCTTGTACGGGATGTTCTTGTTCGGTTTGTACTGGTGCAATAACAGGCAGTGCTTTTTGAGAAATGGTCGGTTGTATTACCTCTTTAGGTTTAGGTTGTACAAAATCAAGCTTACATGCTTTTACTTGGATTTCATCTTGATCTTTTTTACTAAAGCCTGTGGCAATAATTGTTACTGTAACTTCTTGATCCATGTCTGGGTTGATAACAGAACCGAGAATTATGTTAGCATCTTCCGCTGCCTGTTCATAAATAATAGAGGCAGCTTCATTAATTTCATGTAATTTAAGAGATGGGCCACCAATAATATTAAGAAGTACGCCACGAGCGCCTTGGATACTCATATTTTCAAGCAGAGGCGATGATATTGCATCAAGGGCGGCTTGTTTTGCTCTGTTTGGACCAGATGCCTTACCGGTGCCCATAACAGCTAAGCCCATATCTTTAATGATTGTTTTTAGATCAGCAAAGTCAACATTGATATGTCCTGGTTTGGTTATAATCTCTGCAATACCACGAACCGATTCCTTGAGTACATCATTGATCATTGAAAATGCATCAAGCATGGATACATCTTCACCAGCAACGTCCAGAAGTTTTTGGTTGGGAAGTATAAGAAGTGTATCGACTTGTTTTTTTAGTTCGATGATTGCTTCCTCTGCGATGCGGGCTCGTCGTTTGCCCTCAAATAAAAAGGGTTTTGTGACGATAGAAATCGTCAGAATGCCCTGCTCTCTTAACGCCTTTGCGACTACTGCTAATGCACCTGAACCGGTGCCACCACCCATTCCCCCTGTCAAAAATACAATGTCCGCATCTTGAACGCTGTTCATTACTTTATCCAAGTCTTCTTCAGCTGCACGGCGTCCTATGTCTGGATTAGCACCTGAACCGAGTCCCTTCGTGAGTTTTATACCAAGTTGAATCTTTTGGCTTGCATTTGAATGCTGTAATGCTTGCACATCCGTGTTGGCAACAATGTATTCAATGTCTTGTATATTAGATTCAATCATGCTGTTAACAATATTGTTTCCTGCACCACCAACACCGATAACTTTTATCTTTGCCAATGGTTGATAATCTTTTTTTTCTTCTTCTTCAAATGTTATCATTACCCTCTCCCTTTTTTATGGATTTAGAAGAAATCCGATACCCAAGATTTCATCTTAATTAATATTTTCGTAACTAATGGCCCTTCCAAGTATCCCATGCCATTTTTTTTCTTTTCGATGCTATGAACGACGAGTCCATAACCTGTTGCATAAATAGGACTGTTTAATGATTCTGGCAATATATGACCTGTATGTGGTTTGCCGACACGAACAGGAACGTTGAGCATTTCCTGCGCTAATATATCAACCCCAGCAAGCAATGAGCCGCCACCAGTTAAGACCAGACCAGTTGTCATCATTGACTGCAAGTGTTGTTCTGTTATTTCTTTTTTTAGCATTGTTAATATTTCTTCAGTGCGTGGAAATAGAATTTTTAAAAGCTCTTTATGTTTGATATGTTGTTGTCCAGTTCCATCAACCCGTTGAAGTGTTATATCAAGATCATTATTAACAAAGCTGTGATGTGTTATGCCAAATTCTTCTTTAATACGTTGAGCTTCTGCAATTGTTGTTTGTAATCCTATTGCAAGATCATGTGTAAAATGATTACCGGCAATCGGCAAAACTTTGGTATGTCTTATGCTACCATGTTGATAGATAGCAAAATCAGCAGTACCGCCTCCAATGTCTAAAACTCCAACACCCAACTCTCTTTCATCTTTAGAAAGAACAGCATCTGCAGAAGCAAGTTGCTCAAGAATAAGATCTTCCGCTTCAACACCAGCCATCTGACAACAACGAATAATATTTTGAACGGAAGCTATAGCCCCAGAAATGATATGAACTTGCGCTTCAAGTCTGATACCTGCCATGCCGAGGGGGTCGAGAGTCTTTTCATTGCCATCAATAGTGTAATACTTTGGAAGGACATGGAGGATTTGTTGTCCTTCCGGTAATGCAATAGCACGTGCTGATGTAAGTACGTTAACAATATCTTGATGTTTGACATAGCCTTTTTTGATAGGAGACGCGCCAAGAGAATTATAGGAATGAATGTGACTTCCAGAAATACCAACTGAAGCGCGATCAATCGTGATACCTGCTATAAATTCAGCTTCATGTACAGCGTTTTTAATTGATTGTACGGTTTTTGCGATATCGACAACGATACCCTTTTTGAGGCCATGGGAAGGCGATTTGCCGACTGCCAAGACTTCTATGGTATTGTCAGCTTTTTTATGCGCAACAAGTACGCATATTTTTGTCGTTCCGATATCTATTGATACGGCTAATGAATCCTTGTTTACTTTTGACATCCCTTAATCCTCCCCTTGGTCACATCGAGTCATGACTCGTTAAGCAAGTTTCCCCTTTTTTTGCATATTATTGCTTGTCCTTTAAATCGTAAGTCTATGATGGTATACGTATTATTTGTTTTTAAATTTTCAGTAATTTGTTCGCGTAATAATCGATGACACAAATCAGTTATATAATCACTAGGCTGTTGTTGATATTGTAAAATAAATCCCCAATTTTGAGTTGCCTTATCAATAAAATAAATTTTTGTTTTATCCAGCCACATAATACTGAATTGTTGTAGCATCTCTGGTGGTAAACTTATAAGAAACTGTATTAACTCAGAAGAGATAGGCATAAAGATATTATGATCAGGCCTTTTCGTTGCTATAGAAGGTAAATCATTGAGTATGTCCGATCTAAAATAAGCAGGGATGAGTATGTGTCCATTCTTATCAAGTACTGTTTCTAAATTTATTTTGCATAGTGGTGTTTGACTATCAATGTGCACCCTCTTGATGTTTGGTGGTAATTGCTCCATCGTTACTGCAGCAACCGCAGGGAACAATTCCTTTATTTGCTGTGGGCATAGATTTTTTTGTGATTCAATGTACTTTGTTAATTCTTGTTGTAGTTGTGGAGAGAAAGTAGAATCTAAAGATAATCTGAACGCAGGCATATAACACGATTGTGCTTCAATTTTTCTGAAACTATACATACCCATGCTACAGATTAGTAAGGCAATGAGTACTGCGCTCCCCCTATACCACTTCATTGCTACATCCATCGGTAAAAAATTAATCATTGTATTATTTCTAACCGTTCATAACGTAAATAGTCAACAATTTAGTTTTGAAGTGCGAATATAAGTCGATTATACGGATATTTTAGGGGAGTAACCTTAAAAAGCAAGTCATGAAGGCGAATTGCAAGGCATTTGGTTTGCCTTATTTAATTTTATTGGTGACATTTTACTAAACAATTTTATTGTTGTGTTATTAAAAAAAAATGGTAAAGAAATAATTATTTTTGGTTCATAATTAAAAACATGAAAATTCCTGCTGCTACTGAAGCATTGTATGAGATATCAGATGTTTTTTGTGGGAGTGTAATCTTAGTGCCTTTACCAAAAGTTTCTTTTGATATTCCTTTTTCTTCATTACCAATAACAAGGCAAAGTGGTTGTTTATATTCAACGGTAAGTGCATTGGTACCATTGTCTAATGTTGTAAGGTATATGTTATAACCAGCTTGTTTAAGAAGCTCTAATGCAGCTTTAATTGAAGGAACGATGTAAAAATTAGCGTGCTCAGCAAGACCTGCGGATGCCTTGATTGCTGCGGCTGTTAAAGGCGCAGAATTTTTTGAACAAAGGATAATACCATCGATGCCAGTACAATATGCTGATCGGATAATTGCACCAAGGTTACGTGGGTCTTGAATACCATCTAACAGTACAAGGTTTTTGTGAATTTCAGGATTGAAAAATTGTGTGTTAATTTGCAGTGGTGCAGCATAAGCAACAAAGCCTTGATGATCAGTTGAGTCGGCAAGTTTATGTAATGCTTCTCGTTTAACATATTGAATATTGACGGGATATTTGGGCCAGTATTTTTTAAGCTGGGCAAATGCTTTTGGCTCAGGCTTGGTTGTATACAGCGTATAAAGTTTTCTTTTTTTTGCTTTGAGTAATTCGATAAGTGGATGGACGCCGAAAACTAGCTCTTGTTTTTTAATGGTATTCTTCATCTTAATCAATTTTTTTGCTTTTAAAACTTTCTCCTCTATGATATCATAATTTTCGTTAAATGTACGTTTTTATACAAAAAAACAGGAGTACTCTATGTATAAGAAGTTTTTATTGCTTCTTTTAACTCAGATTGGACTTATTGCAATCAATGCTGAAGATCAGATTTTAGCTCGGGACATGAGTTTTGTTATGAATCTTGAGTATGATCTTGATTCTCTTCTTGATCGCATACGGGGTATGGAAGAATACGCTGATATGGCATTGAAAGAGGTGACGCGTACAGTAAATGACATTCCGCAAAAAGCCGAACAAGTGAAGGCTGCAATTTCTCAGGATGATGAATTTGTAAAAGTTTCATTTAATATTCCAGGACTTGATATAGCAAAGCTTGATTTTGAGGTTGAAGGGAAAACTCTCAAAGGCTCGATTCCTGTTGGAGACCAGACTATGAAGATAGAAATAACCGATGGAGTGTTGATGGTTTCTTCACATATCTCTTACGATGAAAAAACCAATGATGATGCGGGAGAAAAGCATCAAATGTATGAACATGCATCAACACAAATGATGTCATTGCCTGTTCGCATTGCGCACTTGAAGGATGCACAGGTTGAGTATAATAATGATCATCTTGTGCTTAAGCTTCCAAAGTTTAAAGAACAAAAGGCTGAAACGAAAAAACTTTCTATTAAGTAATTGGTAAAAGTATGATGAGCCGGTTATTATAATATGTAGTATATAATAGTTTGCAAATGGGGATATTATGCACAATTCTTCTTGGATCGAATTAAGCTCATCAGCTTTTGCTCATAATATTGAGCAGTTTCGACAATCTTTGCCAACACATGTAAGTATTGCTGTTGTGCTCAAAAGTAATGCATATGGTCATGGGCTGAGTCCTATGGGGCAGCTATCTGAAAAAAATGGCAACATAGATTATTTGTGCGTATTTTTCTTGCACGAGGCATTGCAGTTGCGTGATGAAGGTGTTACGAAACCGGTTTTAGTTTTAGGATTTGTTGATGGGCCCATAGAGGATGCTATTGAGTATGATATTGATCTTGTTTGTTTTGATCGTGCTCAATTGAAGGACTTTAATGTTGCTGCACAAAAACTTAATAAGTCAATCAATGTACATATCAAGGTTGATACTGGTTTATCACGACTTGGCTTCTTTCCAGAACAAGTCCTAGGTATTGTACAAGAGATATGTGATAATTATCCAATGATTAACATTAAAGGAATAATGACTCACTTTTCTGAGTCAGGATCTTTAGATGTACAATGGACTGAACGACAAGAACGTGTCTTTACTGAAACGATAGAGTTGTTGAGACGGAAGGATAAAACATTTGAGTTTGTGCATGCATCTAATACGGCAGCGACCATGCGTTTTCCTAATTCTCGCTTTAAGATGGTCCGCATTGGCGGTGGCAGTTACGGGTTTCCGCAAAGAACGGTGCCAACTTTTGATCTCAAACCTGTCCTGACATTAAAGTCTCGAATAATGTGCATTAAGGAACTTCCTGCTGGAAGCTTTGTAAGCTATGATCGCTTATATCAAGCACCTGTTGCTCGCAAAATTGCTATTATACCAGCTGGATACAGCGATGGTTATGGTAGACGTAAACCAGCGGGATTACATGTGCTTATTAATGGTGCATTAGCACCGGCTTTAGGCAGTGTTTGTATGAATGTTTTTATTGTTGATATTTCACATATACCCGATGTAACACTGAGCAGTGAGGTGACTTTAATAGGTCAGCATGTGGGTATACGTGCTGTAGATATTGCGTCATTGATCGGGTGTGTTAATTATGAGGTAACTACAGCACTTAATCCTACACTTAAGCGAATTATGGTGATATAACCAAATTCCGTGGATATACAACGTAAATACCCTTATTTATGATAGGGTCTTTTAGTGTTGGAGCAATATCAATAATTAATTCTGTAGGGGATTGATATTGGATAGCTTGAGGTTGTTCATCAATAGTTTTTTGAGCCAACGAAAGAACATCTGTTGGTGAGAATGTTCCAATGTTAGGGATATTTTGTGCATCTTTGTCTGAATATTTTCCCAAATACCATATAGGATAAAATGTTTTATCCATAATTTTGTCTGGATGAGGAATTCGTTCTACTGGAATCTTGCCATATCCAGGTAAATTCCACATTTCAAGACTTTTATCGCTTGCGTGAGCAATGATCTCTGGTGATTGGTGTGCTTTAATGAGATGCCTAGTGTCTATTCCCACAGGAAAACCAGTTTTTTGTACCGTCATCAGTTGCTCTTGTTTCTGCCCTGGGAGCTTTCTTTTTTCTTGAAAAAACCCAGTCCATACACCAGTGCTAGGATTAATATGAGTTTCAGCTCCAAGATTTCTTGTTGGCGTTACTACTAATTGGTCAAATTCTAATGGGCTTAAGTGGTGTCCAGATTCACGAAGATGATCTATATTAGGAAATCCTTGTAAAGGAACAAATGAATTATTTTCATTAAGCAAGGAGGATGCTTCCTTTATAACTCTACGTACTTTTGATGATCTTGAAAGCGATGCAAGAAATTGTACAGCTTCAGTTTGTTGTTTTGGTTCATCTTCAAATAATGCTTTATAAACTTTGCGAGGAGAAACCATAGATCCTTCTGGGGTATCTTCTATTAAAAATGGTGACTTAGTAAGACTGCGGGACGCAGCTGCGATTGCGATTCTAGCAACAGTAGCACTTCTTTTTTTTGGTGTATTTTTTGGTGTTTTTTTTGCATCGTCTATGAGACTACCTAATGCAGATGCTTTGATTTGTCGCCCTAAGGGAGTCTTTTTTAATGGTGAGGCCTGTGCCAAAATAGTCGCTATGTCTGGAGATGCTTCAATTGGTGTAAATCCTGTTGCGGGAAGAATTTGTCCACTTGGTACAAGATTCGTTGATTGTCCAAATGTTCCGCCTTGGCTAATTGAAACAGACCCTAAAAATAAAATTAGGGTTATAAATCTAAGTAATTTATTATTCATTTTTGTTCTTTACTATAAGAGTGATAGTTTCAATTAGTATATAATTCTTCTGTAAAAAATCAATATTTTACTATTGTAAGTTTCTGCAATAGTAAAATATTGATTGATGAATTTAACTTTTTCACGTAGAAATATGTCAATGGGCCATTATTAGATCATAGTCTGAGAAAAGATTTCGTGGAAATTCTACGTAAATACCTTTATCTAAAACTTTATTACCTAATGCTGGACCAATATCAATGGTAACTGTTTCGGGGGATGTATCAACTTCTGATTCATATCGAATAGGCGATTCTTCACCGAATTGATGTTTCTTAAGAAGATTTGTTGCATATGTAAGAGTGTCTTGCGGGGTAACTAGGCCAATACCAGGGATATTTTGGGGATTGGTGTCGGAATATTGATTGAAATACCAGATAGGATAAAATGTTCTATCAACAACCTTATCTGGATCGGCAATTCGTTCAATAATAACGGATATATTTCCAGGTAATATCCATTCTTCTAGACTTCGATGGTCATCGCTAGCAATTTTTTTGTGTGGTGTTTGATGTGCTTTGATTATTTCATCAGGATTTATTCCTACAGGAAAGCCAGTTTTTGGTTCTGGGCTAGGTGATTGGTTACCTTGATACAGTCCTGTCCATACACCAGTTTCTGGATTTACATAAACTTGTTCACCGAGTTGCCTTGTTGGCGTTACTACTCGTTGTGTATATTGTTTTTGTGTTAAAATATGTCCGCCATCTAAGCCAGCATGTTCGATATCAGGCAAATTTCTTAAAATATGAGGAGATTCAGGGGCCATTTTGGCAGCCATTGATAAAACTTTTCTCTCTGGTCGCATCAATCTAAGTTTTCTGACAAAACGTCTGCCTTTTGGAGAAAATAATAGAGATCTAACTTGAGGCATTTGGCCATGTTCTGTTATTTCTGTTAACAATTCTTGATCCATATGACCACGTACGATAGCTCCAGCAACTCTTTGGGCGATTGCAGAACCTCTTTTTAATGGGCTATTTTCCTCGGATATTTTTCTTGTTCGAATTAGGATGTTTGTTGCCCTTTCTGGGGTTAATGGGACTCCGGCAAGTGTTTTTTTTAAGGGAGATGTTTGCTGTAGTATTGTTTCTAAGGTTTCTGGAGTTTTTTCTCTTGGATGTCCCAACATTTGCAATTCTGCTTCCGATTGCAACACGAATGGTTCATCAGATTGAGTCTCAATTTCCATTTCTGTCGATTCTTCTTCTGACTCTGAACCGCTTTCGGTATCACTACTACCACCCCAAAATTTGCTTGTCATTCCTTGAATACAAGGTGTTGATCCTAGAAATAGCAATAACGCCAATATCGTAAATCTATAATTCATGATTTTTTTTCCTTTTTTAACTGTTGCTATTTTTCAATTAGTATATAACACTTTGTATATTAATTCAATATATTTCAATATGTACCATGCAAAATAGGAATGATAATTTGTTTGGAGTGGTTGAAAATTTCCTCTATAATTGAACTATAAATAAGTAAAAAGTGGTTAATAACAAGGATAGTGATGTATATTGTTGAAGGGAATATTGGGGCCGGAAAATCGACGTTTTTGAGGTTGATTGAAAAAACTATATCAGAATTGGTTGTGGCATATGAGCCTATGGATCGGTGGGATCAACGAAAATCAGGGCAGTCATTGCTATCAAAATTCTATGATGACCCAAAACGATGGACTTTTTCATTGGAGACCTTTGCTATGACTTGTCGCGTTAGAGATCATCTTAAGCGACAAAAAGGATCGCCTTTAATGATTATTGAGCGTTCTATTTATTCTGGACATTATTGCTTTGCCAAGAATGGCTATTTACACAAATTTATGACCGAGGCTGAGTGGCAGGTATATAAGCGCTGGTTTCAGTTTTTAATTCCTAATAAATGTGAACCACCACTTGGGTTTATCTATCTTAAAACGGATCCAAAAGTTTCATTTGATCGTATTAAACACAGAAATCGGGAATCAGAAAAAGAGATGCTTTATGATTATATTGTTCAGATTGATCAACGACATGATGAATTTTTGTTAAATAAGGTTGGCGTATCACCAGATTTACTTAATGTTCCCGTGCTTGTTCTTGATTGCAATGAGGACTTTGAAAATAATCCGATTCGTTGGGAAGAGCATGCACAAAGGGTATGCCAATTTATTACTCAGACTTACGCTGCTCCAGTGCCACCAGCTATTTCTCAGCTTATATAATTATTTCTCTTTTTTATTGATAGCAAAGTTAATAAATATTGCATCATGGGATGTTTCATGCATGCCGACTGAGGTATATACTTTACGTGCCCAAGTGTTAATGAGACGAGTAACTAAGGTTACTTTTGTACACCCTTCCTTAAATAGTTGATTAATGGCGTATTGGAGCAGAAACTCTCCATACCCTTTACCTCTAAAAGTAGGATCAACCCAAAGAATAAAAATTCTTCCTTCATAAAAGTTTTTTCTATAATAGGCAACCATACCGGCACGTCTATTTTTATCGTAGAGCATTTTTACTTGGAGTTTTCCAGCATGGGAGGTAGTGTATTGAGATGGATTGCGTTCTTTGAGCATCCTTTCAATATCAAAATCGGGATTGTCAGATATCCAAAACATATCTTTTTGGAGAGATTTAACAATATAATCCTGGTCTGTAGTATCGTAATATGGTTTAAGAACAACGTTATTTTGGTAGCGGAAGGTTATAATAGCAAACCCTGAAATGATGAGAAATACGCCAATCCATCTGGCCCAACGCCACTTTCTTCCATGCAAATAGCTCATTATTGCTCCTTATACCGAATTTCTTTAAGTACTAATCCTTGAGGGGGTGCATTGGGAAGGCTGTGCTCAGGATTTTTATTTTCTAAAATCTTTCTTAGATAGTCTACAGAAAGTGATGGTCTCGATGCAACTTCCAGTGCAGCTCCTATCATACGACGTATTTGGTATCGTAAAAAACCTTGTCCTTTAATTTCAATTTGATACGCATCAAATTGTGTTTGATAGGACAGTGTGATCGAATCAATAGTTCTAATTGTTGTTTTCATATCATGGCCAGTACAAAAGCTTCTGAAATCATGTGTTCCAACGAACTCTCGCAATGCCGTTTCAAGTATTTCAAGGTTGAGATTATGACGATAAAACCAACCATACCGCGTAGTCAAAGGAAGTGGCTGTTGTGTGAAAAAGTAATAATGGTATGTTTTTTGTTCAACATTGCGTTGTGGATGAAAACCTTCTTCGGCTTTGCAAATATCTCGTATAACAATAGAATTTGGCAACCTATTATTCCAAGCCTCTTGCATTGCTTGGGGAGTGATATTCAATGCAGACTCAAAGGTAGCTACCTGTCCGAGTGCATGTACCCCTGCATCAGTTCTCGATGCTCCGGTTAAAGCAATCTTTTCACTAAAGATACCTTTAAAGCTATCTTCAAGAAGCTGAGTAATGGTGTTAGCACAATGTTTTTGGCGTTGCCACCCTGCATAGTCAGTGCCATCATATGCAATGATGCATCGATATCGTGTAATCATACTATAAGCTTACTTGATATATGAGATTTTGTCATAAAAAAAAGCCCACTACCAAAGTAGCGGGCTCAATATTTATAATATCGAAAAGATTAGTAGCTGGTTGCGTTGTATGGTAAAAGTGCCATAATACGCGCACGCTTAATCTCTTGTGCGATACGTCGTTGATATAGATTAGCTGTTCCAGAAATACGTGCTGGAAGAATCTTACCACGTTCGGTTAAAAAACCTTTAAGGAACTCAACGTTTTTGTAATCAATTTTTTGTACGAGTTCAGGATTTTCTGAAAAACGACAATGTTTTTTACTTCCAAAAGAAGTTCTTCGTGCTTTTTTCTTGAGCAGCCTAGGGCTCATTTTAAGTTTAGTTCTCTTCGGCATCGCTTACCTTTTCTTCTAGTTCTTCTATTTCAAAATCATCTGCTGCTGCAGTTTTAATTTTAGGTCTTACAGTTTCTTCAGTTCTACCTAAAGCTGTTTTACCTGAAGTTTTTGAAATAAGACCATCCATTTTATTTTCTCTTAAGAATGATTCAACATCTTTTGGTGTTTCTTCTAGTGATTCTGGACGTTCATATTCTAAAGATGTACCTGGCTTTAACTGAACAGTCATTGAACGCATAATTAAATCATCATGCTTAATTGTAAACAGTGATTTCATATCATCAAAGAACTTATCTTTAACGCCTTCAGGTAGTTCATATCTGATAAGATAGTAAACGCCGTAATCATTTTTTTCGATTGGATAGGCAAGACGGTATTTTCCCCAACGATCGTAAGAAATTACAGATCCTGTGGTTTCTTTGACTGCCTTTTCAAGTCCCGCTTCTATAGCTTTCGATTCATCATTTGTAATTTCAGGAATCGCAAGAATAAGCGTTTCATAACGTTGTAACATTGTACATTGGCTCCTATAAGCTCTTAATTGGAAATGTGCTAAAGCACATTATAAAACAACTATTTTTGTTCGTGTCATTTTATTCAAGATGACAAGAGCATTATTTCTCTATTGTTATGATGCCATAAAAATGAGGTTTTAAAGTATTATAACAATAATAATAGTATAGCGGGAAACTATAAATATGCTAGTCTCCCGCTATAAAATTTGATACTCTACAAAAGCTTTTTATACCAGATTTTGCATCCGTGCAATGACTCGGCCGATGATTCTAAAGTGGTCTTTACCACGAATTAAAGCGATCGGAGCGCTTTTACCGTTGACAGACTCAAGAACAATAAAGTCTTCAGTATATGCCACACGCGTAACAATTTTTTGTTGGGTATCATTACCATACTCTACAGCTGCAATATCACCAGATCGAGCCCATGTTTCAGGGGAAATGATCAGACGATCACCTTTAACAAAATGAGGCGCCATAAGGTTATTTTCTATTGCTAAAGCAAACATCGAACTATCATTATTGTTCAATACTGGTACAAATATATCTTTGTAGCCGGTAGTTGTTTGCATAAGCTGGTTATTGTATGGAGATGGATTTGATGGAACTTCACCTACGACAGGTACAACTTGTACCTTTAATTCAATATTGGAATCCTCAGGTAAGCTGACGTTTTTATCGATATTATCAGTTCTTTTGCGTTGTTGAGCAAAAAGATCGATTGGGTTAATATCAAACGCGCCCGCTAATTTTCTTAAGGAATCTTCGTTCCACCGACGTGTTCCATTTTTAATATGGGTTAAGTAACTCTCAGACATACCTGTCTTTTCTGCGAGAACTTTGGTTGTCCAACCTTTTTCTCTCAAGAGTTCTTTGACACGAAGGGCTGTAGAACTTTTCATAATAAGGGCTCCTCCCTTTATATTTGGTCTTAATGTGTTAATATAATTTTGAACAACTGCTTTACTAAATATGAGAGTACAAGCAATTGGCAATCTTGTCAAATGGAAAACATTGGGTGGGGTAAGTTGGGTAAAAAATTGACTATTGAAAATGATCTTATGGAACGAGATGTGTGGGTTAACAAGGGCATTCTTTGTGGAATTGATGAAGTTGGGCGAGGATGTTTAGCTGGTCCTGTTGTGGCAGCTGCGGTTATTTTGGATCCTGGTTCCAATCATCCACTCCTTAAAGATTCTAAACAAATGGACGAACAAGAACGCTTATTGGCCTATGATTGGATAGTGCAGCATGCTATTTTTGGGCTTGGATTAGTCGATTCGCAGCATATAGACCGGTATAATATACATAAGGCAACTCAGTTAAGCATGAAACGAGCATTGTCTCAAGTAATGGTCCAGGCTTCTCAGAATATATCGCTTATTCTGGTTGATGCTGTTAGGTTACAATTTGCCAGTAATGATTATAAGTCCATTCCATTTAAGGCATTTCCGTATGCAGAATCACGTTCTATCTCTGTTGCAGCAGCATCAATTATAGCAAAAGTGACACGGGATCGGATTATGGATACAATAAAAGTAAGTATTCCGGGATATGGAATGGAGCAACACAAAGGTTATGGTACGCAGACACATGCGATTGCGTTGGTTAAACATGGTCCCAGTATCATTCACAGGCTTAGTTTTATCAAAAAATTATACAATCAAGTGGTAACACATCATGAAAAACAAAGAGAATTGTTTGGGTGAAGTGATCGAAAGCTCACTTTCTTCCTGGAAAGGCCAATGTTGGGATTGGGACGAGGTGCCTTCATTTGGGTCTGTAGTATCGACTGAATCGCATGATCGAGAGATATTTGGTCTTGTATATGCCATAGAAACAGGTTCATTAGATCCATCTCGTACGCCTTTTGCCTACCAAAAGACCGAACAAGAGCTTTTAGCAGAACAGCCTCAAATTTTTGAGTTTCTCAAGACCACTTTTTCTTGTTTGACTCTGGGCTATAAGGAAAAAGAGAAGATACATCATGTATTAGCTCCAAAACCGCCCAAAATTCATAGTTTCATTGGATTGCTTAATAAAGAGGCAAGCAAAGAGTTTTTTGCTAAACAGAGTTATTTACAGCTTATTTTTGGGCATGAATCGTTACTGGGGAATATTGATGAGCTGTTGTTGGCATTGATATCTCATGCAAGAAACCAAGAAATATTAGATGAAGATGCTCTGGCAGAGCTTATTCAGAATTTATCACTATTGACGGGCAATGATTATAGGCGATTGAAGCTGTTTTTGCAAAGAGTTGAAGCGTTATAGATTATAAAAAGATAAGGGAGGACTCAAAAGTCCTCCCTTATAACCGTAATAACCATTAAATTATGGTTATTTTATTGTAATTTTTAGCTTGCGAGGCTGTCTTGGCATGTATGAAAGTAAAGATCTGCTCGAGCACGTTGTAAGGCTTTTCTTTTTTTGCAAGATTTATAATATTCGTAAATGCCCAAAGATAATACTAGAACACCTGTCGAAGCAAGAGCTGCGCCAACAGGGTCTTTTTTTGCAAATTCAACTACAGCTTTGCAACTTTTATTAGTTTCAGCAATTACCTTAGCTTTAACACCCGGATATGAAGCCTTAGCGGCAGAAGATAATTCAGATGATTTTTGTGCAACAATAGCGGCACCTTTTTTTGCTACTATAACACTTTGAGCACATAGTTTTGTACCTTCAGCTTTTGCAATATCAACGGCGATAGAAGCTGTTTGTTTTGCAGAGGTAGCAAGATCACCATATGAGTATCCAAAGCTTTGACCTATTGTAAGCATTACAAGAGATAGGGTAAATATTTTTTTCATAAAATCCTGTAGGTTTAATGAGGTTAGTTATATAGTGCAAATTAATTTATCTATATTATTTCAAATAAGGTAAAAAAGTCAAATAAGTGCTTTATATAAGAAAAAATCAAAATTGGTATTCTGGTTGGCAGGATTTTATTGTTAAGTAAAAAGAGGAAAGTTTTTGCCTTCCTCTTTTTAATTCAATAAATAATCTAGTTTAATGATGCTAATATTGCTACGCATAATGCGCACGTTGCAGGTTCACCAATTTTTTTACAAGAAAATTGTGCAGCTTTAACAATACCATATGCTAATGCCGGTGCAATGCTACGGATGATAGCCTGACGCTGCGCTCTGTCTTTGCTATGACAACAATATTCACAGTTTTTTTTGTATATGTAAGCAACTCTGCCTAAGTAGGCAGCATAAAGCGCAGAAACAGTTGCAGCTTTAGGATGTCTTTTAACTAAGTTGGTCACATCCTTAGGTAAATTTGCATAGTTGTAGTTTTGAGCAACTTGGTAAATACCTTTACCACATTTTGTAGTTGCACGTGCTACTTCTGTTCCAAAAGTTGAAACAGTTTCAGAAACCGTTGGTTGAATCTGTGTAGTAGCCAATAGGCTGAGAGTTAAAAATAATATTCTTTTCATAGAGCCTCCATTTAAGATTTATGATTCTAAATTAATAAAAAAGACATTCATCACTGTTGTAAAAATCATTATCCTCTTTATTTGTTGTAAGAATTGAATCACGATTTTTATAACTGTTATAGACAATTATAGCTGCGCAGGCAGTAAATAATGTGATAGAAAATGTAGCATTAGGATTTTTTTCTACAACTTGAATAAGAGTATTGTAACCAGTTTTTGTTTTATCCAAAGCTTGCTTTGCAATAGTAGGACATTGGGCTTGAGCTGTAGCAATCAGTTTTGAGGCCTTTGTTTGAGCATCAAGAACAACACTGCTATGAGCAAGTTTTGAATAGTGTGTTTTTACAGAATTTACAACGTTAGCTTTAGAAAATCCAAAGCTATTACTTGCGGTAAGAATCCCAAAAGAGAGTATAAGTAATTTTTTCATGAGTTTCCCAGAAATTTAATAAGATTAGTAAGGTTTGCAAATTAAACATATAATTATTATTTCACATAGATACAAATATGTCAAAAGCCTCCCCCAAGAAGATAAAAGCTTTAAAAACTATCGTTTGGCATAGATAACCAAGGAGCCGCTTTCGTGGGATTCTGTGCGATTATTTTTTTTAGTTAACCAGAGAATGCCAGCAATGAGGGCGCCAACTGAGGCTATGCTGACAGCCGTAGTTAGTGTTCTGTGCTTATGTATAGCAACATGTGCTAGGTCTTTCAGGGCCTGGGTAAAGCTAGTAGGGTGTGGGATAATAACGAGAGTTTCTATAATTCTGCCAGAACTGTCTCTGATGACATTGGTACCAGCTTGGAGTAATTGTTTACTACCATCATTGAATGTAATAGAAGCGCCTTTTTGGTACTCTAGTGCTGAAGCTGAATTGATACTCATAAATAGGATCAAAAAAACTGTTGTAACTTGCTTTGTAATATGCATAATAACCTTTTGAGTAATATGTTGCTTGAATTTTAAAAAGCACCACTTTAAGTATTCCGGATGGTAATTATTTGTCAAGGTGCCTAAGCCGGTCCTTCGGTTGTCAGAGAAGTGAAATTCCTGTATCCTTAAAGGAATGAAACAGTTTTATTATGGGAACCAAATATGTTTGGATTTATCAAGAAAACGCTTTCAAAAGTATATACCCAAGTTACCTCTCAGTTAGGGGGTATTTTTGGTAAAACGACAATTTATGAAAAGGATTTGCAGGAGCTTAAGGAGATTTTGCTTAAAGCCGATACGGGAGTCAAGGCGACTCAAGATATTATCGCAGCTCTTACAGAGCAATTAGAATCTCACGAAGTTACTTCAGGAGCAGATCTTAAGGATGCATTGGCGCAACAGCTAGAGTATATACTACCATCACAGCAATTTGATACAGGAAATGTATATATGTTGGTTGGCATTAATGGAAGTGGGAAAACTACTTTTGCAGCTAAGCTTGCTCATCAATTACAACAACAAGGAAAGAAAATTTTATTGGTAGCTGCAGATACATTTCGTGCCGCAGCTGTTCAACAGCTCCAGGAATGGGGTCAGCGTTTAAATATTGAGGTAGTTGCAGGAAGAGAGAATGGTGACCCTGCAGCAGTAGTATATGCGGGTTGTGAGCAATTTAAATCCGGTGATTATGATGTGCTCATTATTGATACAGCTGGGAGATTGCAAACCAAAATCAATTTGATGCAAGAGTTAGATAAGGTCAAGCGTGTCATTAGTAAAAAGCTTCCTGAGTATAAAGTGAACACACTTCTTACGCTTGATAGTATGTTAGGACAAAATTCTTTCGATCAAGCAAAAATATTTCATGAAAAAATTGATATTGATGGCATTGTGCTTACTAAGATGGACGGTACAGGGAAAGGCGGTATACTATTTGCAATAGCAAGTGAATTGAAAATACCTGTTTATTATATATCATTCGGGGAAGCTATTGAGCAACTCAAACTCTTTGATTCTCACGAATATATACAAGAATTATTGGCGTAAGCATGCAATTATTATCTTTATTGAAAACGATCACTAGAGCGGTCCCTGAGCAACAAGCATGGTGGTTGTTAGAAAAACTTACCGGTAAATCTCGAAGTAAGTTGATAACTCAGGATGAGATTGATATCACTTCAGAGCAATTGTTACAACTTCAAGATTGGCTTGAAGAGATTGTGATCAACTCTCAACCAATACAATATATTATTGGTTCAGTTCCTTTTTATGAAATTGAGATTCTTTGTAAACCCCCTGTTCTTATTCCGCGACCGGAAACAGAGGAATGGGTTGTACAGCTCATACAGCAACTACAACCATATAAAGATAGACCATTAAGGATTCTTGATTTGTGTACCGGTTCTGGTTGTATTGGTCTTGCTCTTGCACATGCATTACCAAATGCACACGTTATTATGAGTGATATTGCTGAACATGCGCTGATGTTGGCACAAGAAAATAAACTTTATAATAGTATTCCGAATTCTACCATTCTTCCATCCAATTTATTTGAGACGGTTGGTGATTATGCTCCATTTGATATTATTGTATCTAATCCTCCATATATTCCTATGCAAGCGTATAAGCATTTAGATTCTTCTGTTAAAGAATGGGAAGATCGTTTAGCATTAGAGGCTGGAAAAGATGGGCTATCTATTATCAAGAAAATTATTGAAGTGGCACCTAACTATTTATCTTCTCGTGATAAAGCTGTAGACTTTCCCCAATTGTTAATTGAGATTGATTATACACAAGCGGAAGCCGTTACAAATTTGCTCAAGCATGCAGGTTTTAACCAGATTGCTATCGATAAAGATTTATATAATAAGGATCGGGTAGTACGAGCTTCGCTTTAACTTCTTGCGGAGGCATGATGTGGCCCTTTAATCAAAATAAGCAAAAAAAAGTTGCTACCTTATTGATTTATCCAACGGAACTTTGGGTTGCGCAATGGTCTTTTCATAACAATCAATATCTTATTGAAAGCATTGCTCACGAGCAATTTGATTCTGTGTTAATGCATGATGGTATTGTCTACAATCTCACACGTGTACATACATTTTTACAAAATCTTATTTCTTGTAAGCATATTGCTATTGCTATAGATACTGAAGAAGAGATAGAAGCTCCGCAACACTTTCAACATAGTTTGTTGGCGCTTAATAGCTCACTTACTTTAATTACTTTGATGTCGATGCATGCCGCACAGTTGGCAGGCCTAGAAGTTGAAGATCCATATGATAGTGTATTGCTTGAATATGCAGAAGAATATAGAGCAGGGTTTAAAGTTTCAGATTGTTTAATGGACAAGAGTGATACAAAAAAATATGGTAAGTATAAAAATGAAGTTCTTATTGGTCGTGGACTCCTAATGTGAGGATCGAAGAGTAGTGAAAAATTTAAAATTAAAAATGGGGCTTAGTCGAACAAGACAAAGAGCTCAGCTTATTTGGTTAATGTTATCGAGCCTAGGTGCTTTGGGCACAGTGGTTTTTCTTTGGCATATATCATATAATAAACAATACAATATATTTTTGCTGCAACAGCAAATAGATTGTATTACTCAAGAAACAACTTCATTGGAACAACTTATAAAGGCTAAAAAACAGACTATAGAACATATGTCTCAATTGCAGCAAAAATTGGATACGGTAACTCGATTGACTCGTTTAAAAGAGCAGGCGCCAATACACCTTCTTAATGAATTAATTGATATGATTCCAGAAAATGTTTTTCTTGAATCATTGAGACTTAATGGTATGGATATTGAGTTATCTGGTTATGCATCAGAAATTAAGGATGTTATGCAATTTTTGAACCTACTTGAAGACTCCAAGCAATTTAAGCAGCCAAACTTAGTTCGTCTTGGCTCATCGGAAGAAATTTCGGAGAGAGATGGGCTGACACCATTTACCATACATGCAAAACGAATAGAAATATAAAAGGACAAGCCATGAGTACAAAAAATATAAAAGCAATTATTGGTCTAGGTAATCCTGGTGTACGTTTTGTAAACACGCGTCACAATATAGGCTTTATGGTGCTTGATGGGTTGGCAGATAAATACAATGTATCATGGCAGACTAAGGGTAATCTTGAGTACGCTGAAATTGAAACTGATACCGGGAAGAATGTGCTTTTGATTAAACCACTTACGTATATGAATGACTCTGGTAAAGTCATTCCATTTTTAAAGAGTAAAAATATAAATGTGGATAATCTTCTTGTTGTGCATGATGAGCTTGAGTCCTCATTGGGAAAAGTTTCAATCAAAGAAGGTGGTAGCGCTCGAGGGCATAACGGGTTGCGCTCTATTATTGAATTTATTGGTCCAGATTTTGAACGTGTACGTTGTGGTATAGGAAGACCGGAACAACCTGAGATGGTAGCTGACTATGTTCTTGAACGATTTTTAGACATTGCACAAGCTGATGAAATGGTTCAGATGGCTATCGGCGTTATTGAAAAGATTATTGCTTAATCAAAAAACCTTTGCCAGCTTGTACTGACTCAATATCTTTAACACATTGTGTTCTATTAAAAATTTCTTTTGTTAGATCATATGTTTGTTTGTAGATATCAAGTTCTTGTAATATAAATTTAATTTCATTTTCACATGCAGTAATGCGTAATGTTGAATCATCAATCTTGGCATCCATATCTCGAATGATTGTATTCATTGATTTCTTAAATAAGACATTTGTTTGAAATTGTCGTTCAAGCTTGGTACGCAATTCTTCGTCATAGCCGCGCTTTACCTTAAGGTATTTTATAGTTTCGCGTAGCATTGTAAGTCTGCTTTCTTTGCCGAAGCATCTTTTTGTATATAAGGCATCCAAGTTTATTTCGGAAGAGCTTGCTGTTAATTCTCGGATAACTTTTTCTATTTCTTTATAGGTTCTTGTGACAAGTTTAGGATTAACAATATCTTCAATAAGCTTTAAATATTGGTGTAATTCAATAGATAAATTTCGAGGGGTGCCCTTTTCTGTGGCCATGCGTCGGAGTTGCGTAAGAGCAGAACTGATATTATTGCCGGCAATTTCAATATGTTCGGATACTTTTTTATCAGTTCGTACATGGCCGTAATATTTGACCTTTTGTGCGGCATATTCAAATAATTCTTGTATTCCTTGGGCACAGGATTCAATACGATCGAACATATCCTTAATGATTTCGACTTCTCGTGTAGAGACCTTTCCTTCTTCATGTAAACTTGCTATATCCGATTCTAATGTTTGGAATGTTTCATTTGTCACATTTGCAATCCATAATGCTTGTTGAGCTGCACGATTAAATTCATGGCACTGTAGTCCTTGCAATGTTTTATTATTGTATGGACGTATCATAAAGAACTTGAGTTTATTAGTCAGCCATTCTTTTAATTTTTCAGGTCGCTCAATTGACTTAAGTTCAGAAAGAATGAAAAGAGAAATTATTTCAGATGCTTCTTGTTGAGCCTTTTTTTCCTGTTTTAATGTTCGAAGTAAAAATTCTGCACGGTCATCGAATTCAGAAAAGTTATTGATCTCTTGCGGTGTTACAATAATAACTTGTTGCGTATTGATATTAATAGTAGGGCTTGATTCTGTAAGATCGATAACAGATTGCATATTTTCAGAAATATCTCGCCAACAACGTTTTGCTTTATTGAGTAGATGACTAAATCGATGAAGGGCAACGGCAGCTCGTACATCACCCAATACATATTGATTTGGTGTTTGCGTACGAGAATATGTGTGAGCACTTATTCCGTTTAGGGCAAGCAAACAAATTATTGTTAAGCATGCACGATCATATGCCATAGCCTCTCCTTTTCCCTGATATTTGGTCTGTAGAGTACCACAGTCAAGGAGGCTTATGCAAGAAACTAGGCTAGCTCTTAGAGATCCATGCCTTAATAGCTTCAGTGAGCATTGATGTATCAAGTCTATTGCCGCCACCTTGAATTACTTGGTCATTACCACCACCACGTAACCCATGTTCATTTTTAAGCCATTCAGAAAATTCTTTTAGATTTACATTAACACTAGGAGCGGCTGTAGCAATGAATGCAGAGCGATCATCATTGTTGCTTATAAGAATGTAAAAACCAGGCTTAATATCTTTAAGTTGGTTTGCGATATCTCGCATTTCATCATTAGCAGCATACTCAAGAGTGATGAGCAGGAATGGAATATCATTAACAGTTTTAATCTGATTTGCCCATTGCGTGATGCATGTATTATATAATTGTTTTTTCAGTTGACGGACTTCCATGTTCAACGTTTGTATTGTTGATTGTTGCCGCGATACTGCACCAAGAACTTCCTGTGGTTGAACTTTAAACTCATGGGACAGGTGTTTGATGATATTGAAATCATCTTGAAATGTTTCCAAAGCCTTATTTCCAGTGATAGCAACGATGCGGCGAGTGCCTGCAGAAAGTGCTGATACTTCGGTGATCTTAAAACAGCCGATATCTCCTGTTGCCTGAACATGCGTACCACCACAAAGCTCAGCAGAGAATCCAGGAATTTGAACGACACGAACCTTTTCTGGATTGTATTTTTCACCAAAGAATGCAATAACGCCCTTCTCTTGAGATTCTTTGAGTGTACTCATACCAATATTAAGTGAAATATTTTCCCAGATTTTTCTGTTAACAAGCTTTTCTACCGCTTTGATTTGATCAGGTGTTAAATTTTCATGCCACGTAAAATCAAAGCGAAGATAGTCGGCAGTTACTAAAGAACCAGCCTGCTTGATTTCTTTGCCAAAAATTTCGATCAATGCAGCTTGAAGCAAGTGAGTTGCTGTATGATTACGAACGGTGTCAAATCTAAAATCAGCGTTAACACGAGAGATAACAGGATCACCAATCTTGATGTGTACCGGCGCAGTAATTTGTACAGCAATTGCATTACTGATTTTTTTAAGATCATGAATTCCGACTTGTTCTTCATCAAAAATGAGCCAGCCTTCATCATTTACTTGGCCACCGCATTCTACATAGAACGGTGATTGTTCGCATATGATCCAGCACTCATCACCCTCTTCTACGCTTTTAACAAGCTTATTGTTTTTGATAATTTCTTTGACGGTACCAGATTCTTCGAGTGATGTATAACCAGTAAACTGTGTTGAGGTTTGTATATCAAGTTCTGTTATTGGTTCAGTTGTACATTTTTTACCGGATTGTGCTTTTTGTTTTTCCATTTCCATATCAAATCCTTTTTTATCAATACTCCATTTTCGTTCATGGGCGGAAATTTCTATAAGCTCGAACGGGAATCCGTACGTGTCGTATAACATGAAAGCTTGTTTGCCTGATATTTCTTGATCTTTATTTTTCTTAAAATAATCTTCTAAAATACCAAGACCACGAACTAAGTTTTGAGAAAATTTATTAACTTCATTATGTAATACTTTGGAAATACGTTGTTTATTGATTTCAAGTTCTGGATAGAATTCTTTCATTGTTTCAATAACAACTGGTGCAAGTTCTACAAAGATGGACTTGTCGCTCAGTTTACGTTCAAATAATGCTGCTCTTCTAATAATTTTTCTTAAGACATAGCCTCGGCCATCATTAGATGGATCACAGCCATCAGCAATTAAAAAGCATGCTGCTCGGATATGGTCGGCAAGTACACGAAATGCAGCTCTCATTTCACCGATTTGTTTTTCGTACTTCAAGCCTGTTAGTTGATCTATTTTTTTCATGATCGGCATAAAAAGATCTGTTTCATATGCAGAATCTTTGCCTTGCATAACAGAAACCAATCGTTCCAAACCCATTCCGGTATCAACACCCTTTTGTTTAAGAGGTTCCATTGTACCATCAGCTGAACGATTGAATTGCATGAACACGTTATTCCAAATTTCTAAAAATCGTTCACCACAGGCTTCTGGAGAACATAAATCGCAACCTTTTGTGCAGAATTCTGGTCCACGATCTAAAAGAATTTCCGTACATGGTCCGCATGGTCCGGTATCGCCCATTGCCCAAAAATTGTCAGCTTCGCCAAGTTTAAAAATTCTTTCTTTAGGAACGCCAATTTCTTCATTCCAAATGCGGTATGCTTCATCATCATCTTTGTAGACAGTTGCATAAAGTTTTTCTTTAGGTAGACCCATTTCTTTAGTCAAAAAATCCCAGGCATATCGGATAGCTTCTTTTTTGAAATAAGCACCAAAGGAAAAATTTCCCATCATTTCAAAAAATGTATGGTGACGTCGAGTGAATCCAACATTATCAAGATCATTGTGCTTGCCACCCGCGCGGACACATTTTTGGATGGATACTGCCTTATTATATGAACGCTTTTCTTTACCTAGAAATACATCCTTAAATTGGTTCATGCCAGCATTTGCAAATAAGAGTGTTGGATCCTCTGCGGGGATTAATGAAGAGCTTGGAACATATTCATGTCCAAGTCTAATAAAAAAATCAAAAAACTTTTTGCGAATTTCGGTGGACTTCATGCTTGGTCCTATACTTTTATAGACTAAAATGGTTAAAAACCTTTAATCCAAAGTATATCTAATCCAGCAAAGTTAGCAATTGTGAAACTGGTCCTTGAGCAGATCGTAGACATCATTAAGATCTACAGAGATGAGTTTGGTATTAGCGATAAGGGGCATAAAATTGGTATCATGCGGCCATCGCGGCAAGACATGCATATGAATATGGTCAGGGATACCTCCCCCTGCAACTTCACCTATATTGAGTCCTATATTGATGCCTTTAGCCTTGAGTCGATCTTTCATGATCTTAGTGGCTTGATTTGTAAGCTCCATCATTTCGGTGCGTTCTTTAGAAGTAAGGTCGTCAAGATCGCTGACATGCTTATTGGGCAAGATGAGTATATGCCCTGCATTGTAAGGATAGAGATTGAGAATAACAAAACAGTGCTTACCGCGAAAGAGTACAAAATTTTCTCTATCGGCCTTATGATTGTTGAGTGTTGTACAAAAAACACAATCATTATCTTTGGGTTTTGTGATGCTTTTTACATATGGTGTTCGCCATGGGGCATACATTTTTTTCATCAATCTCCTTATGATCTGGATACCCCGTGCTTCAGCTCGGTGGAGGAAAGATCATCCTATTTCAGCC